>ODAI010489941.1_pt1 | contig 28901 bp, 21 predicted proteins | sample 1539321 | NCBI WGS metagenome assembly ODAI01 (sample SAMN02144231, study PRJEB22623) | gut metagenome | biome: sheep rumen | host: Ovis aries | place: New Zealand
GAACCTACGACTGCCATAGTGGTCGAGAAGACGGTGTCCGACTTATACCGTTCGTCATTGGCAAAGCGGAAGAGTGTCGTCTCCATACCAAAGGTCAGCAGCACCAGGATCAGTGCCACATAGGCATAGACGTTGGTGCTGATGCCATAGTCGCCCGAGTCCTTGGGCATATAGTGCGTGTAGAGCGGCACGAGCAGGTAGTTCAAGAACCTGCCTACGATGCTACTCAGTCCATAGATAGCTGTATCTTTTGCAAGTGATTTCAGATTTGCCATTTTTTGCCCTTTTCCCCTTTCTTTTTTTACCTTTTTACTTTTTTACCTTTTTACTTTTACCCAAAGAACAAGTATGCGATGGCGATGGCTGCGATGATACCAGCAAGGTCTGCCAGCAGACCGCAGGCAACGGCATGGCGGGTCTTGACGATACCCACACTACCGAAATACACAGCCAGGATATAGAAGGTCGTGTCTGTCGATCCCTGGAAGATACAGCTCAGACGCCCGATGAATGAGTCAGCGCCATAGGTGGTCATCGCATCGACCATCATACCACGAGCACCACTACCCGAAAGGGGTTTCATCAGCGCCGTTGGCAAGGCACCCACGAAGTCGCTGTTGGCACCTGTGGCCTCCACGCCCCAGCGGATACCGTCTATAAGCATATCCATTGCGCCAGAGGCACGGAACACGCCGATGCCTACGAGGATAGCCACGAGGTAGGGGATGATGCGTACAGCCGTCGTAAAGCCGTCTTTCGCACCCTCGATGAAGGCGTCATACACATTTACTTTCTTTCGCACACCTGCGATGATGAAAGCGATGATAATCATCATCAGCATGATATTGGCAGACGAGGTGCTCACCTTGTTCATCAGGATGGAGTCCATCTGTCCGAAGCCCCAGATGATGCCTGCCACGACGGCAGCGGCACCGCCCAGCGTCAGCAGCATGGTACGGTTCAGCAGATTAATCTTCTGATAGAGGCTGGGGAAGATGATACCTGCGAGTGTCGAGAAGAAGGTCGCCAATAGGATAGGGATAAAGATATCCGTAGGCTGGGCGGCTCCCATCTGGGCGCGGTACACCATGATGGAGATAGGTATCAGCGTCAGGCCCGAGGTGTTCAGCACGAGGAACATGATCATCGGGTTCGAGGCCGTATCTTTCTTCGTGTTCAGTTCCTGCAACTGTTCCATCGCCTTCAAGCCGAGCGGTGTTGCCGCATTGTCGAGGCCCAGCATGTTGGCAGCGATATTCATGAAGATGGAACCCGTCACGGGGTGTCCCTTGGGGATATCAGGGAACAGCTTCACGAAGATAGGACTCAGCATGCGTGCCAACACATTCACGACACCGCCCTTCTCGCCAATCTTCATGATACCGAGCCAGAGCGACAGCACACCTGTCAGTCCGAGTGAGATCTCAAAAGCCGTCTTCGACGATGAGAACGTCGAATCCATCATTGCCGGGAACACGTCGAAGTCTCCCAGAAACACCAATTTCACCAGCGCTATCACAAATGCGATGATGAAAAATGCAATCCAAATATAATTTAGTACCATATTGTTTGCAAAGGTAGTGCAAATTGAGCGAAATGCAAAATAAATCCAGATTTATTTTCATTTCCGAGATGCAGCCTATCTTCGAGGCGAAGCCTCAAAGGTACGATAATCTTTGCATATAACCAAAGAAAGAGTCCATAAAAAAGAGGCGCCTGCTCCCGCACACGCCCCACACTTGATTAGTATTTAAGTACTTGATTAAATGTATTTACTTTTTGTAATTGCTAGACTTCCGATACCAGTATTTTGTCAATGTGTTAGGATCATTTACATACTGTAAGAACAATGCACCATTTTCGTCACTCCACTTATTATAGATATCCTGACGCTCATTGCACCACTCATAGTCCGTTCCAACACACAGCTTACCAGCAGCTCTGCCCTTTGGAGCTACAATGTCATACCAAACACCATTCTTCCTTACCTTCACGGGGATAGCGTTTGCCCCAACTGCTAAGTTATCTTTATTGAATGAACCTGAAACAGTTATCGGCTTTGGTTTTACGTCATCTATGCGATTACCCACATTAGAATTTGTATTGATAATCATTGTCTCGCTGTAGCCGAGTAGATTATGTACTTCATGCTCTCTATAGTCTCCTGTACCATCCCAACCTACAGTCAGAGGCAGCGTACCACCAGCGGCAAGGATGGTGACCTTAGCTTCGCTCGCGCTGACATATTCTACGTCGAATACAACATCATTGAAGTCGAAGTCGCTTGACTCGTTAGTAGCCTGATCACCCATATCCTCAGCAATTACGCGCACAACATCCTCAGAGGTTTCCTCTTCCTCTTCATCCGTTGTTTTCTTTGCTTCTGTAAGACAAACAATCCAGTCACTATAATAGTGATCAGCGCCACCAGTAACCTTTACCCAATCTTTCATCGTACTGCCAGATACAGGAAGATAACCATCTTTCAGCATTTGGTTAATTTTCTCCAAGTTAATGCAGTCTTGATTAGAATTTGCAGCTGCTACATATTGGTTAATTTTTAAATCGGTGTCGTTTAACTTAACCAAGGTGCCACAATACTCGTTAGTTTCTGCTGTTAGATAGGGAACCTCTTTATTCTTGTATATGATATTGTCGCTTCCGTCAGGTGCCTTCGCATATATCCTCTTAATTTTAATTGTCGAGGCTTCTGCTGCCTGAAGAGCTATCTGAGTTACCTCATTAGTTCCTTCTTTACCTTCGAGGCTTAATTCCAACTTTGTAACACCAGCTTCTACATCTTGTTTGATATCCGACTTGTCCTTAACTTGCACTACTAGCTGTGTTTTTACTGTTGGTGCTTCAGCATATTCAACGATAATTGACTTATAGTTTGACAAATCTGCACTGCCGAGCCAACATTTGAAACCACCCCATTGGACTGCATTGTAATTCACAATACCTTTGCTGTAATCCCATGAAGCACTTTCTCCGTTTCCCCAGAAATCATTTAAAGCAAAATTGTACAAATAGTCCTTGTCGTATATCCTAGGATAAGCATTTTTCCCATCCCAAATATAACCAGGACTTCCAGGCGTTTCGCTGTATTTGGCATATCTGATAGCTCCATTATCCTTCGCATAGATGTCTTCTCCCACAATCTGTTCAAAGTCGAACCCCATATAGGAACGATTCCAGTTGTCATTGAGACACTCATAGTTCTCAATGCCTTTCTTTTTTGCCCAGTCATATATCGTCTTCCATCCAACAAGGCCTGTATATTCCGTATGTCTTAAGGATCCCTCTGAATTATAATATCCGAAAGAGTAAGTTGTAGTATTCAGCATCAACTGAATCTGGTCTGGATGCGAAACTCCGTCTTTATTAACATCATAGTATTTTATTCCTGACGTATTGCCAACATTTCCATATGTACTACATTTCGCATTGTTATAGTTGTTGATGTGGTCAACGGTACCGTCCTCAGCTACAGCAGCTAAATGATCCATATGGTCAGAACCTACAACCCAACCATTGTTAGCAGATTTGTATTTTTCTTTTGTAGGGCAATCGTTAGAAACAGTCGTACCTCCTTTGTAAACATGTTGCATAAAGTAGTTTTTCCACTTTGGATCTTTATATTCTGGATCCTTTACTTGTTGAAAATATTGGCGGACGATGCTCTTCTGTTCATCTGTAAGCTGTGTAGGAACTACCCATCCTTGGCTTGCCCACATATTACCATTCGTGTATGCCGTACGTGTGCCTGCTTGAGTTGTGCTTGGGCCGAAACCCCAGTCTGCATCTGGAGAAGGTGTGCCGAAGCGGCTGATGAATGCTTGCTCGTAAGTCTCTACGACGCCCAGATTACCGCTTCCGCCAGCGTCTGTGTCATGGGTACAGCTGGTGAACATGCCGCTGATAGCTACTGCGGCCAGTCCTGTTATCAAATACTTTTTCATACCAATACAAGTTTAAATAAGCTTATTCGTTAATAAAATGCATTTTATTCTGCAAAAATACACAAAAAAGTTTAAACTTGCAATAAATCGCCCCTTTTTTTAACGCAAATTTACGAAATGAGCCAGAGGCGCATGAGCTGGTCGGCTATTGAATATTCACCCGCTTTGTATGTCAATAGACCGTATTCTGTCAGTTTCTTGATGGCACTCTGTACGCTGCTGGCCGACTTCAGACTGTGGCGTCGGATAAATGTGCCAGAGGTAATCTGACGTGCACGATGGTCTTTAGCAATGGCGTATAGCAGTTCTTTTTGGGGAAGTGAGAGTCTGGCCATAATCTCACTGTAATGCCTCTCAGACTCTTTTGTCATCAACATTACCAGTTGCTCTGCTGTTGTTTTCGTGCAAAGGCCTTCAACAGGTGTACATGCAAATGCTTCTCGCATAGCCTTTTGGTTGTAATAAGTGTTGCCATCGAAAGTTTGGTATATATAGTGTATGGCCTCGTCTTCTATCCGTTTCCCATTGGCAATAAAGTGGTGACGAGCGAAGTCTGCATATTTCTCCTCTTCGATCTCTTCCAGACTCTGGATGTCTGCACTATTGTAGAAAGGCCGTGCTGAGTTGAGGAACATTTCCTCAATCAAATGCCGCTCGCTACCCGCGAAGATAAACTGGGTGTTTGTCATCTTCTGGATATGAGAGCGGAGTTCTGCTTCAATGTTGTTTTCTTGATAGTTGGTTATCTGTTGGAATTCGTCGATGGCTACGATGCATTTCTTTCCGGCATTCTCCAGTGTCTTGAAGATTTCCTCGAGCGAATATGATGGATTTCTGATGTCACCGATGGAGATGCCGAAAGTGGGCAGGGCCGTGACAGGATCAAAGCCGATGTTTCCCGTTAGCGATTGCATGGTCGCCATGAGCAGCTTCTGCATCTTTTTACCTCTGGAGGCCAGTGTGTTGAATACGGCTTTTCCTAGTTCATAAGTAAACTCTTGGAGTGATGTCGTTTTTAGGATATCTATGAAGAAAGTGATATAGTTTTCGCTGATTATTCGCTTATCAAAACAATAGTATATTAATTGGGTTTTTCCCGTGCGGCGTGGTGCCATCAGTACGGTATTTGCACCATTGGTCATACTACGTAGGAGTCTTTCCGACTCTTCTTTGCGGTCGCAGAATAGTTCTGCGGGAATTTTTCCAGTTACGATAAACGGATTGATTGCAATCATTTTGAGCTGTTTCTGGCAAATGTAGGCAATTTATTCGAAAGTTACAAGTTATTTGGTGATTAAAATTATTCATTTCAGATTATTTAACTAGCATTATGCGATTTGCATAATTTGTTTTGCATAATATCAACATGTCAGAACAAAAAAGAGGCCCCTGCTCACGCAGAAGCCCCAAATCAGATGTTATATTAGTATTTGATGATATATCAATACCACTTAACTGTAGAGCCAACCTTGCCCTGTACCCACTGTACGAACAATACGTGCTCTTTCTTCAGGCTTACCTGCTCGTTGCACCAGATAAAGTCTGTGCCTACGCCAATCTTCGAGGCTGGCTCTCCCTGTACTGCCTTCAGTTCGATCCACTCGCCGTTCTTCTTCACATACACGGGAATATCCTTTGCGTTGGCATATGTGGTGGTCAGTTCAAACTCAACATCGTCAAGGTCTGCGCCTCTCAGGTTCTTTGCAGAGGCATTCGTATTAATCATCACGCGAGTATCGTTGAGACCGAAGAGGTGGTGAACCTCATTGTCATTGTAGTCCTGATCGTCCTGAGGATTGGCTACGCCGATAATCAGAGGCAGTGTACCGCCAGCAGCCTTCAGCTTGATCCAAGTGCTGTTGCTCTCCAGTGCTACGTCGAATACGACATCATTGAAGTCGAAGTCTGCGTCCACATCCTCGCCAAATGTCAGGTCCTCACCAATCACGCGGACGGTGTAGTTGTGCTCAGTAATCTTTTCCTCTGGAGTGGGATCTTCGTTCTTAACTTCAGTTGCAGGCTCAATATTTCCTTCAACAGAGAGGATAACATCATTATAGTCGTAATCAACCCAATCCTCAAAGCCAACGTAATTGTGGCCTTCATACGAGAAGATGGCTACGTGACTCTCAGTTGCCGTATTCTCAAAGGTCTTTCCTGCCCACGTTGTACCGTTGGTGTTAGTGTGAAGCCAACCTGAAATTTGTGAGTTAAGACTTCCCTTAGAATACATCTCAACGGCTGTTCCCTGAACAAGGTTTGAGTTCTCTACAAAGAATCCTACATTGATGCCAGCAGGGAATGTTGTTGACTCATTGCCATTCTCATCTACGTATATAAGAGAGAATGTCTTATAGTTGCATCCAGAGTATGTGCAGATATATTGGCCATTGGGCTCATAGTTATAGCTGAGGTTATCGTAAGATGATAATTTCGTGTTATAAATGTCGTTTGTCAGTACATATTTATGTATGGTTTTAATATTGCATTTGGTATCATAATAGTAATAACCCACTTTATCCTTACCTGCGGTAATACCTGGGAGCACAGTATATGTTATTGGGCCTGCTTCAGTGGTTACGAATTCCTGTTTATTAGTTGATGCAATTTTTGATCTGTTGTCTTGATTCTCGGGAAGTACCTCCATGTATTTTTTCAGTACCTCAGGCTGATCTGAAAGTGGATAGTTTGTTGCATCGACAGTATAGGAGACGTGATAGAGTGGTGTTTGCCCTTCTACAGCTGTCACATACTTCTTGTCATCGCTCCAGTCTTCGCTGAAAAGCGTGGCATTAGTTGTGGCAACGTATCCTTCAGCAGCACGGGTGCTGGCCTTGGCGTTGGTGCCGAAACCCCAGTCCTGAGTGGGTGAAATATATCCTTCTACATAGTTCAGGAACGCCTCATTGTAAGTTAGTTGGGTCTTCTCCTTCTGATAGTTTGAGTTGTAAACATCAGAGTCCTTAGAACAACTCGTGAAAGCAGCACTGATTGCAATGGCTGCAATGCCTGTCATCAAATACTTTTTCATCTTCTTTCTGTAGTTTTATAATTAATAGTGTAGTTTAAACACCGCAAAGTTACAAAAATCCATTTTCCGTTCAAAACAAAAATGAAACTTTTTTTTAAAAAAGTGCGAAAACGTTTGCGTATATTTCGGCGACAGTTTATTCTTGTTGTAGAAATCTCTCCATCTCTCCCTTTTTTGCTTGAAATCCCTTTAAACACTGGGGATGCTGCACGGGAGAGATTTTTCTGATCTCTCCCTAATCTCTCCCTTCACCCCTTTAGGCATGTTTCTGACCAGAGGTGGAGATAACGGGAGAGATAAGGGAGAGATGAAGGGAGGGATGAAGGCCTCTTGAATTGCCTGAAACGCCTTTGTTTAAAGGGCTTTCCTGAATTCAACGGGAGGGATGAGCCGATTTTTGCAGCTATTAATAGAAAATATTGCTACTATTAATAGGAATCGTTGCTACTATTAATACTTAATAAGATTCCCATTAGTGGGACCATTTTAGTCCCAGGCTGGGAATGTTTCGGTCCCAGGCTGGGAACAAATTTAATGCTACAAAGCTTCAATCTCGCCCGCACTGAGGCCAGTAGCTTTTGCAATGTCGTCAGCTGCAAAGATACGATAAGTTTCTGAAACCGCTAAACTTTTGGTGGAGATTTTGTCTGGAAAAACCGTGAGTTAACTCAAACGATCCATCGAGTTAACTCAACTGATGAATCGAGTTAACTCAAACGAAAAAGCGGGTTACAAAAAAAGAGGCCCCTGCTCACGCAGAAGCCCCTTCCCTTAATTAAGTTTATTTAAGTATTTGATATGTGTATAATCTTAAATTAAGCCAAACGAAAAGAACTGTAGAATTTTGCGAGGTCTTCCATTGCACTATTGAAGATCTGCTTCTGCTCTTCGTTAAGCGTGTAAACGTGGCCACGTACTTTTGTGCCGTTTATTCTCTGTGATAGCCACGACTGACTTTTACCGAAATACTTTTTTGCTATATAGGAAATCGGCAGCAGTCTATAGTCCTCGTCCTCTATCTGCCTGCGGATATCAGCAATTTCTACTTCAATCTCCTCAAGGCCGTCTGCCATGAACTGATCAAGAAGGGCCTGATTCTCATCGTTTTGATGTTCCTTAAACCATAAAGCAATCTCGTCAATGCGATTCTTGCTTTTATCATCAGTCTTCCTTACCAGTTCCTTAAGTTCCTCAATCTTTTTCTTTGCTTCTTCCATAATTCGTATTTTTAAGTCTCTTTTTGGGGAGATATGATTGTTTAATCATTTAGTTGCTGTTGGTAAAGCATTGCCAATTGCAACCTAATCCTTTCTATTGTGTCTTTGTATTTCTCATTGTCTGTCTGAGACATTTCAGAGATTCTTACGTAGGTCTCTAACAGATGTTCGAGAAATGCTATTCTTAATTGCCTTTCTTCTTTTCCCATTTTTTAGTATGGACTTAAACTATAACACGATGCAAAACTACATAATATTTTTATTATAACCAAATAGTTCCACGATTATTTATTATGTGCTTTTGTTTTTTAACAATTCATTCAAAAAAAGAGACCCCTGCTCACGCAGAAGCCCCTTCCCTTAATTTAGTTTATTTAAGTATTTGATGTGTTATTATTGCCAACGTGTGCCAGACTTCTGGACATATTCCTTGAAGTTGGTGTACTTGGTTTCAATCTGCTGACGCTCATCACACCACTCGAAGTTAGTGTCGACGGCAATCTTCTGAGGAGCTGCACCCTTTTCAGCTTTAAGGGTGATCATGCTCTCTTCTGTCATGTCGGTAGCATCGATAGCAACCTTGACAGGAATTTCCTTATAGCTGCTCCAAACCTGATCTACTACGAATTCCTGTTTGTCAGTCGTGGTAGCGTAGTGAGCATTAGGCTGAGTGTTAACCATTGTACTTGTTGGTACGTTGAAGATATCGTGAACCTCTTTGCCTGCAACGGTCAGAGGCAGAGTGCCACCAGCTGCAAGCACCTTGATATAGGTCTTGCCATCCTTCATCAGGGCATCGAATACGACGTCGTTGAAATCGAAGTCGTCAGAAGCACCGAGGTCTTCGCAGATGATGCGTACTGCATACTCGATCTTTTGCTTATTACCCTCGAAGCCAGGATTGCATTCAGACTTAGCAATGGTGTAGTCGGGCTTATCAGTACCGTTCACATACATCTTCACGTTGTTATCGAAGTAGTATGTTGGCTTCTCACCAACACCTCCATTAGCTTTTGCTGCATCGCTATCTCCATCGAGATAAGAATGCTCAAAGTGGCTATCAGCTACAACATTCAAATTGCCGAAATAGCTTACGCAGAAATTGTTCTTACTTTCCCAAACAATATTCTTAGCCTGAAAAACTGCATAGTTACCACTCTCAGGGCCATAGATACCATAGGTTGGCTTGGTGATATTCATTTTTGCGGTCTCGGTTACTTTGAATACTGTATTGCTTGTCATTCTAATATATGCAGGACCAGCAGCCTCAAAATTCTTTGTTTCGACACCACCGTCAACCTTGAAGCCATTGACATTTGTGTCACCAAGTTTAATCTTAAATAGTTCATCAACAGTTAGCATGCAATTATTAATAACATTTTCGCTGCCTGCAACATAAGTGAAATTCTTGGTATGATATTTGCCGTTATTTACCCATGAGTTATCGTTACTGTCAATGAGTGTATTACCACTGATGGTTACATTACCTGTATTCTCAAAATGACCACTACCAGCTGTATGTAAGCTACTTGCTTCTATATTACCCTCATTGATGATTGTTGAGCTCTCTTTAGTTACTGACAAGTCCCCAGTTTTAATTTTGCCTCTGTTGTATAACAAAGCTTCTCTACTTACTCCTGTACTCCAGTTCTTGTAGTGTTCGTTCAAGCTAAGGCTCCCAGACTCAATATAACCACCATTGTTGTATATGCGTAAACCTTTATTAAGTTTCAACTCTCCATCTGTAATTAACTTAGAGTCCTTAGCCATATAAATGATGCTTCCCTCTTGAAGATTTGCAGCATCCTCAGCTCTGATAGTAAGTTCAGCACCTTCAAGCAGATATATCTTAGAATTACTTGCCATATAGAATAGCCTATTGCTATAATCATGGACACCCTTCTTGAAATATGCTGTACCACCAGTAGTCTCTTGATTTTCATTATCATATCCCCCCCAAGTTTTTACTTGGTCTGTCCAGCTTGGATCTACATAGAATACCCCCACGCTAATTTGGTTTGTTTGTCCTTGCGCTTTACATTCATCACCGAAAGATTTTACACCTCCAGGGATCTCTGTATCGGTTAAGAACTTGTCATTATCAGGGAATTCAAACTTACTAAAGTCGTATGAACTAGAGTAGGCGTTAGCTCTATTGGCTACGGCTGCACGAGTGGCTGCCTTGCCAATGTTGTCAAATCCCCAATCGTTGTTGCTGTCGATTGTGCCGTAACGGTTTGTGAAACTCTGAGTGAAGTCAACGTTCTTTTTCTCCACTGCAGCTTGTTTTTTCTGCTGTTCAACAGCTCCTGCGTCATAAATGTCGTTACTCTTTGAGCAACTGGTGAAAGCAACGCATAAGGCGATGGCTGCTATACCTCCCATCAAATACTTCTTCATAATTTGATAATTTTAATTGTTAATATTGGTTATATAAATTGTAAATCTCACTTATGAGTTCATGAATTGATGTGCAAAGATAAGTAAAATATTGATAGGTGACAACTTTTTGATAGTTAAAAATGATTAAATGCCATTTAATTGTTGCCTGAAAGGCTGATTTCGTCGTCAAGATTTCAAAGATTGTAATATCTGTGGGAAAAGAAAGGGGCATCTGCTCACGCGGACACCCCTCCCACAATGCAATGAATCGTATGACTATTTCTATTTTTGCCTTATTTTTATAATACTACAATTTTAGTCAGTGTGAAGCTGCCTGAAACCTGAATACCTTGAGAAAGTTTGCTAGCTACATCTGCGCTAGGAATTGTAACATCGACAAATCCTGCATCCATTGAGCCATTGGTGATGACTTCTGTGTCACTACCTGAACCGCAGACAACAGTAATGGTTCCAGTACCGTAGAAACGGAGAACCTGATCTTTCTGGAAAGTGAAGTTATACAATGTTATCGGGGTGTTGTTGGTTGAAACGTTACCCGCCCAAACAACCCAGACATTCGAGTTCTCTGCATCGCCACTTTGCGTAACTTCCTCTGGACTCTCTGTTGTCTTGCCGTCTTTTTGTATGCTCGACTCAGGGGCGTTCGTGTAAAGGTTCTCGCTAACCTTAGTTCCTCTATAGAACAGGTTATTGGGTGAACTTACATAGTTGCTGAAGTCTGAGTAAGCCTTCTGGATGTTGACACGCTCAATAGGCCACTGAGTTCCTACTGGCAGACAGAGCTTATATGGTGCTGAACTGACGATGTATTTGTTTCCATCTTCGCCAGTTCGCTCTTCTATGTTTCTGTTCTCAAGCGCAACCATTTGCTTTCCACCATAGTGAACCTCAATGGGGATGGTATTGATGCCGATATTGTTTGGATCAACCTCGTTGTAGCTGAGTGTATAAGAGAAGTCAACAGCCTGCATGACGTTGGTGGGCGTATTCCACTGGCCAGAAAGCGTTGAGACGCAGTTCGGCGTCCATGTGTTCACCATGAAAGCTTGACCCACACCAAACTTGTTGTGTACATCTATCCCGTTGATCTTCTCCTCGATGGTACCGCCAGTAGCGAGCAGGCTGATGTCGTACTGATACCTATAGTTGTAGGGAGCGGAATTAGACGTAATGTTGTTGATTGTTGTTGCATCCTGATCGTAAATCTCCCATACGCGGGCGTCGAACACAATGTCGTTGTAGTCGATGTCTTCTGTTACCTTCATGTTGGCGGTAGCAATATCCTCGCAGAACACACGACCCTGATCTTTAATCCTCTTGTGGGTGTATGTCTTCTTGGTCTTGCTCTCCTGATAAGCATTGGGATTGCCTCCTCCCCATGTTGCCCCACAGCCATTTGTTTTCGGAGTTGCAGTGAACTGAGCAAAATCTTCTGCCTTAACCTCAGTAGTACCACTACGGAATTCGCTATAAGGTGTGTAATATGGGTCTAATGGCTCCAGATTTTCAACACCATCTCTAATAGCATATGTGATATTTCCATCGAGAACGAAAACATATTTATGCTTCTCAACTTGTGCCTTACCTTCTATTCGTACATATGCTTTTGTACCAGTAGCAAAGAATCCCTGTTCTGTGTTATCTGCGTTACTCTCAAATTTAACATTGCCCTTTGCATTGAAACCAGCATTGTTGCCCATGTTAATTCTGAAATTCTCTTTGCCTAAGTTGGCAGATCCAACCTCGGTGTAACTATTGTCCATCAAATTGAATGCGCCTGTGTACATATTTGCATGACCTGTTACAATCAGGTTACAATAGTTATAGAATGTTGTGTTCTTGGCACTGAAAGTCATAGTACGTGTAGTATAATGTCCAGCGTTAACCCAATAGATATTTGCCTGCGTCACATTGGTCTCACCCGTGATATTCACTTGACCGTCGTTATAGAAGTTGCCAGTACTATTAAGGGTCATTGATGGAGCTGTTAATACTGCATCATCGCCAAAGTTTATGAAGAAAGAATTCTCGGCATCAGCAGGCGAATAGGTTAAAGGACCAGTGATAGTAGCCGTACCTTCGTTATAGAACCTTGCTTTATTACCCATGTCATATTTGGTGCTGTTTGTAGCATAGAATGTACCTTTATTATAGAGATCAATTGTGCCATACAAATCAGTTCTTGCAGCAATGTGATTTCTGGTGTCTGTTAATGTAGCCCCTTCTGCAACTGTAATAACAACATTTGCCATTTCACCAACGGAGCTGTCAAGCTTTACATTACCTTTAAGAATATAAAGATTGTGCATAGCCGAGCCATTATGCTTAATGAGAACTTCGTCATTTCCATCAACGGAAACGTATACGTTATATGGTTGAGGAACACCCCACCGATCGAGTTCTGCATCATAACCGGTATTCTGCCATCCACCACCGATTGTGTATGTACCAGCAGATCTGATCACATAATTATGTCCTGCACCCTTACCGGTATAATAGTTATAATCACCATTTGTTGGAAGGTTATCTGCATCTGTAGGAATTCCTGTAGGGAAATGAGAATTTACATCAGCTGCAGATGGGAATTTGTTGTATGCATCACCATTAACAGTGATGGTACGAGTGTTAGCTCGGGTGAGCATGGGGTCCTCTGTTAAGTCATTGGCCTCTTCGGAAACGCCAACAGTAGCGAAACCCCAGTTGTGGTTGGGGGCGATAGGGCCATAAAGCTCTGTGAACATTTCGTCGAACGACTTAGTCATCTGGTCCACAGTTGCGGGCGCTCCTACGTCGTCATGGGTGCAACTGGCTAAGAAACCTCCCACAATGAGGGCCATTGCGCCATTAATCAAATACTTTTTCATTGCAAAACTAATTTTAATAGTGTTACGTAACTTAATTGATCAATCGATTTGGGTGCAAATTTAAGCAAAATTTCGCGAACTTGTATCAATAAACATGTTAAAATCTGTAAAACTGTGCGTTTTGTGACATAGGTATGAGGGAATTTTTGTAATTTTGGCGCAAAATAAAACTGTGTTGTTATGAAACAGATAATGTGGAAGGCAATGGCTGCCTGTTGTGCCATGATTGTGGGGGCTTCGTGTAGCAGGAACGTTTACGATGTCAGTGAGGCCCAGAAAATCTATGATTATTCGAACCCCGTGGATACAATCGAAAAGAACCACCCCTGGATGCTGATGGCATCGAAGGTGCTGATGGTGACGCCGCCGGAAGACGGTACGGCGAAACGTATCGTGGTGTTGACAGAGAACCCACGCGAGAAAGGCGATGCTGAGATAGTGGGAGAGGCTTTCGTCTCTTCTGGCAGCCAGACGATGGTGAACATCACCTATCCGAGTACTGCCACATCTCTCTATGCCGCTGCCGTCGATGCCGACAAGAATTACACGATAAGCAAGTTTAGTGTCACAGGCTCGTCGGTGGTTGGCTTCACGGATGCCATTGTTACCAAGGAGCCTATTGCCTATACGCCTCAGCCCAAGAAGTTTACCTACTGCTTTGAGGAGGAGTTCCCATTGGCAGGCGACTTCGACTATAACGACGTCGTGCTGCGGGTCTCGCAGGAGCGTACTGGCGAGAAGGAGATGCGCTATCATGTGCAACTGGCTGCCGTCGGTGCCAGCAAGCAGGTGGCTGCTGCCATCCGTCTGGTAGGTACTAAGTACAGCAGCATCGAGAGTGTGAAGACTGTCGATGACAAGTCGTTCAACGTGAGCAGTAGCGGCGAGATGTTCCCAGAGCAGATGAGAATTGTGCAGAGTGAGACGGAAGTCCTGTTGCAAGCCAAGAACAGCGATGCCGTGCTGAACCTGTTCATGGATGCCCACTGGGCTACGGGCGACGCCATGACTACGGACTACGGCATGATGCAGCGTAAGAAATATAATGTGACGAAAGGAACGGATGCGACCAATCAGATGATGGTGCCTCGTGAGATCACCTATATCGTGACCTTCAAGGATGCCGCTACGGCTGACGCCCTCTCGATGGGACAGCTCGACCCCTTCATCTATGCGGAGTTCAACGGTGCCAAGTTCGAGACCCACACCTATACCTATCGTACCGTGGAGGCACTCAACCCATATCCGCCTTCAGAACTTAAGACCCTGCCTTGGGCGCTGGCCATTCCTTATGGCTCGTTCCGCTGGCCTATTGACGGGGTGAATATCGGATTCATCATGAAGGAGTCAACCTTCGGCGCATACGGTACGAAAGGGCATGCTTTCGGTGAGTGGACGATGGACCACACGAAAGCACTCGACTGGTATCAGTATCCGACGGAAAACCAGGTGTACTAGTAAGTAATGACTTTTGAGCTGGCGTTCAGCCTGTCGTACCAGTCGATATACGACTGGACGTTGGAGGCCCACGTGCTGAACTGCGGGTAGGCAACGCCTATGTTGACGTCTTCCTTGGCCCAGAACCACTTGCCCTGCTTGTCGCCGTTGACGACAAGATAGAGCGGTGCCTCTGTATTCCCGGCATTCTCAGTATTCTCAGCGCTTTCTGTATTCTTTGCCGATGGCTTGTAGATCGTGGTGTTGCCGTCTTTATCCTCAAGCATGATGGTAAACGGCAGCTGGTCGATCTTCGTGGTGGCATCGACACTGATGCGCTCCAGGCCTCGGAAGCTGCGTGAGATGCTGGTCGTGTTGACAGTTGCGTTAGCGACACCTCCGGCAGCCATGTGTACCTCGTTGCCGATGGGGTTGCCGTCGTAGAGCATGAGGGTCTTGGTGGTGTTACCGACAGCCATTACTTGTATCAGAGTGGTATAGCCGTTGCCTTCGTCAGCTGGTGTGTTGACGAAGAGCACGACGTCGTTGTAGTCAAAATCGCGCAGTGAGCTCTCAGGAACCTCGAAGGCATAGAAGACGCCGCCGCTCTCTGGGATGCTACTGGTGCCTTTGGAGAAATGGGCATAGTCGTAGCTGGCAGAGGTGCTGTAGGTGCAGGTCTGGCTGCTGGCGTCGATGCCGCTGGCGCCTGTGGGGAGCCCGCTTTTCCATACGAGGTTGTATTTCTTGTTTGAGGTGTCCCACGCGTAGTTTTCGGTATTGAGCATCTTACCCTCGTAGCCGTTCACCCAGTAGTAGAGCATACGCAGGTTCTGGTAGCCGGAGAACGCTGGCTGCAGGGCGCCGATGCCGATACCCTTGATGGCACCGGCCCAGGCGTTGATGGCATTGGCGCTGAAGACGGTGGGGAAGTCGCTGGGCAGCACCAGCTCGACATGGTCAAGCAGGTAGGTACCCTTTACGCCGTCGGTGGTCGTACACGACGTGCAGTTCTTCACCTTGAAGACGGCATCGGCGGTGAAGCCGCTGCCAGAGGGCCCCCATACGCCGAAGTTGTCGATGGAGAGGTCGCCCAGGCAGTTCACGCAGGCGGCATTGCCCAGATAGAGCACGCAGCTGCCTTCGCTGTTGCCCTTGAGGGCGAGCGAGGCGCACTCGATGTAACTGCCGTCGTCGCTCTTCATGCTCTTGTTGAGCGTCAGTTGGCCACTGGTCTTCAGGTAGCCGGCATTCTCGATGTTCAGCTGTTCGCTGGCAACGTCCTTCAGGGCGATGGTGGCGTTCGGACCGTTGACGAGCAGACTGTTGTCTGCCGTCTCCTCACCGCCGGCGATGGAGGATGTGGGGTTCTCGGGATTGCCGATGGTACCTGCATTATAGAGTGTACCGCCGTTAATCTGGATGGTCTTGGCTGTGATGCTGCCGGCATTGTAGCAGAAGGTGCCCTCGGAAGTGACGAACTCTACGGTGCCCTCACCCATGATCTTACCGCCAGGCAGTACGTAGATGAGGCCGTTGGCTTCCTCGCCGGATGCAGCTGTGCTCAACGTGAAGCGCTGGGGTACGATCAGTGTACCGCCATCGCCGACGACAACCACGTTGCCATAGGCCACCTGCTGGTTGAAGCTCAGCTCCCAGACGCTGGTGACGTAAACGGACTTGTTTGGCTTCATGCCCAGGCTGGGCACGAAACCGGCATAGGGTGTGCTTATCTTGATGCGCAGTTGCTCGTCGCCAACCTCCTGATTGCCCAGTGTCGATGCTTCCACAAGGGTTCCTGTGGTATAGGCGCTCAGGTCGGGTTGTGCTGGAAAGTCCACGCTCCAGGCATTGCCTTTAGACGAGGGGAGCGACCCCGACAGGGAAGGACTCTTGCCCTCGAAGCTGATTTCAGTGCCTGTGGCCTTCGCCTGGAAGGGCTGGCACATCGCATGCCCGTCGCTGTCGTAGCAGGCTGCATAGAGCAGACCGCAGTTTGCCGGCTTTGCAACGCTGATGGTCTTCGATTCGCCAGACTTTACGAGCGCCATGCCGATGAAGGCGGCGTCTGATGTCAGCAGGGGTGGGGCTTGCAGGATATAGACACGGTAGGTCTGATCGTTGTCGAAATCGACATTGATCTTCACCTGTATATTGCCTACAGTATTCCAGTCCTGGGTCGGGTCGATATCCTTACCGCCCATCACTAGCGCATTGAAATTCTGCGTGAATTCTTGTGTCTTGGCATTTCCGTCAATCTTGGTACAACTGGCAGCCGTTAAACAAAGGGCAACAGCAGCCACGCATTTTATCCAGCAGTTTTTTTTCATCATAAAATGGTTGGCTTAAAGATGTGGTGGACCAGCCTGGGCTTGAACCAGGGACCTCCAGATTATGAGTCTGTTGCTCTAACCAACTGAGCTACAAGTCCGTGATTTGGGTTGCAAAGTTACGGCATTTTTATTAAATATCCAAATTTTTTTTGCGGAAATAAGCAAAAATGCTTAACTTTGCGGCCTCATGGAGACAATTTGTATCAATAATGGCGATATCAGGCTCCCAAAATGCGTAGCAACGATCGGTGTGTTTGATGGTGTCCACAAGGGACATCAGCATCTGATTGGTATGGTTACTGAGCAGGCTCGTGTGTCTGGACTTCGTTCGGTTGTCGTGACTTTCGACCGTTCACCGAGGCAGGTGCTCGATGCTTCGTTTCATCCTCAGTTACTGACGACGCTTGAGGAAAAGCAGGCCATCATCAGCCAGCTGGGCGTCGATTATCTGGTGGTTCTGCCTTTCACCAAGGAACTGGCTGCACTGACGGCCCGCGAGTTTATGCAGCAGATTTTGCACAAGCAGTTGAATGCCGATATGCTGATTACGGGCTATGATAATCGTTTCGGACATCATCGCGAGGAAGGTTTTGATGATTATGTACGTTATGGCGAGGAGATGGGTATGCAGGTGTTGAGAGGCGATGCGGAGCTGATGGCTGATGGCAAGGAGGCTGTCAGCTCGTCGATGATCCGTCAGTTGCTCTTGGAAGGTCGTGTCGAACTGATGCCACAATGCCTGACACGTCTGTATCAGCTCTCAGGCAAGGTGATGCCTGGTGAGCATATCGGCCACAGCCTAGGATTCCCTACAGCCAATCTGGAGTTGCTTTGTAGTGACAAACTGATTCCTGCCCCAGGTGTCTATGCCGTATGGGCGATGCTTGAGAAGGATCGGCAGCAGCGTGCTGCTATGATGAATATAGGTACGCGCCCGACGTTTGAGGGCAAGGGTCAGACGCTGGAGGTGAATATCCTTGACTTCGATGGCAATCTCTATGGACAGAAGGTGGATATCGCCTTCGTCGCTCGTCTGCGTGAGGAGCGTCGTTTCGATTCGCCTGAAGCACTTGTGGCTCAGTTGCAGGAGGATAAAAAACAGGTAAAAGACATATTAAGATGAAGAATGCGTTGATTTATACGGTGGTGTTTGCTGCGATTCAGGCACTTGTCAGTATGGTGGTTCAGGGTGTCTGGCCGTTGGTGATGGGTAAGGATACGCCCATGAACGCCACTGGGATGATTATCATGATGGCCGCTTTCAGTGTGATCACGATTGCTGTGTTCTTGATGGCGAAATGGAGTGAAGCTTCGCGCGACTGGATGCAGACGCGCCCTTGGTTCGTACTGTTCTGGTGTGTACTGGCTGCGCTGGGCGCTCTTATCCCTTCTACGTGGCTTCAGGAGCAGATGCCTGCTCTGCCTAATTGGGTTGAAGATGAGTTTGAGATGATCCTGAAGGACCGTTGGGGCTATTTGGTCGTAGGTCTGCTGGCTCCCTTGGCGGAGGAACTGGTGTTCAGAGGCGCTGTGCTGAGGGCATTGCTCCGCTGGAACAGTCGGCATTGGATAGGTATCGCTATCTCTGCTCTGCTCTTTGCTCTTATTCATATGAACCCAGCCCAGATGCCGCATGCTTTTCTGATTGGTCTGTTGTTGGGCTGGATGTATTATCGTACGGATAGTATCGTGCCAGGTGTGGTATATCACTGGGTGAACAACACGGTGGCCTACGTGCTTTTCAACCTCTATCCGAATCCAGACCTGACGCTGATGGATCTCTTTGGCTCACAGCAGCGTGTGTTGATGGCCTTGGGATTCTCGCTGTGTATCTTCCTTCCTGCCTTGTTTCAGTTGAACATAAGATTGAAGAAATAGTCAAGGGAATAAAAATAAACGGGGCTGCTCACCGGTGTGTTACGGAGGCAGCCCTTTCTTCTTGCGTTAGTACTTTACTGAAAAATTTGAGAGAATGAAACTTCACAGTTTCTTCGTTGTGTTTTTAAAAAATGATTATTATAAAGAAAGCATAGAAAATTATTCTAAATAAGTAGGCGTATCGGAGGTGGAGACCTTCGTACTGTCTGCCACATTCTCTGCCTGGATGACACCAAGCGTATTCACGGAGTCTGTGGTCTGCTGATGGAACTTGGCATAGGCATCTTTAGGATCCTCCCATCCGTAGTTCCAGGGAGCCTGGGCAGCATTGCCCAGCGTCAGAACAATAGCCACAATGGCTGCAGCCTTGAAGAGCGGCATCAAGCGACTCGTCAGTGTGACGGTCTTGGCTGAGGGCTGCGTCTTCTCCAGGATGCGGGCATCGAAATCATCACCCAGAACATCCTCTTTCTGGAGCTCATAGGTGAACAGCGCCTTATACTTCATCAACTCAGCAGGAACATTCTCCTGACTGAAGAAGGCGCGCAGAATAGCTTCTTCCTGAAGAGTGGTCTCGCACTCCCAGTAACGCTCTAATAGTTGTTCGATATATTTATAATCCATATTTCTCTGTTTCAAAATACTTTTGGCGAATCACCTGCCGGGCTCTGAAGATATTGATCTTCACCTGATCCTCGCTGATGTTCATGATGGCAGCTATTTCCTTATAGCTCTTGCCTTCAAAGTCCCTGAGCTGCATCACGCTTCGCTGTTTCTCAGGCAGCCCATTGATGAGGCGGCGTATCAGCGCGATTCTGTCCTGCTGCATAGCCTGTTCCTCAGGATTGGATGAATAGCTGGGGTCGGGCGCTTCGTTATCGGACTCTTCCAAGCTTTGGTTCTGGTTCTCCATCTTCCGCATTTTGTCGAGAGAGAGATTGCGGCAGATGGTCAGACAGAAGGAGTCGATGGATTCGATCGTATCCCATTGGTCTCGTCTGTTCCAGACCTTAATCAGTGTCTCTTGTACGATATCCTCTGCCTCAGCGGGGTTGAGGGTGATGCGGAGTGCAAGCCTGTACAGCTCGTTCTTCAGTGGTAGGACATCGTTCCGGAAACTGATTTCTTTCATCCTCTCTTCTTATATGACGATTGAGAAACGCAAAAGTTACAGAAATAACTATTTTTTTTATTTGATGATAGTACCGGCTGTTCCATCAATGGCTGTGGCGAGTGTGATAATCACTTCCTTGACGCCTGCGTCGATGGCTGCGAGGGCATTCTCGATCTTAGGGAGCATGCCTCCGCTGATGGTACCGTCATCCTTATATTTAATAAAGTCTGCGCGCGTGATGGTGGGAATCACGGAGTCATCGTCATCAGGATTGCGCAGGACACCCTTTTTCTCGAAACTGAAAATGAGGGTCACATCATAAAAGCCTGCCAGAGCCTTGGCTGTCTCACTGGCAATGGTGTCGGCATTGGTATTGAGGATATTCCCTTGGCCGTCATGGGTCAATGGCGCCATCACAGGTGTGATGCCTTCCTCAATCAGTTTGCTGAGCATCTGACCATTCGCCTTGTCGACATCGCCAACAAAGCCAAAGTCGATACCGTCCTTGAGGGGGCGCTTGTGGCTGCGGATAACGTCCATATCGGCGCCAGTGAGACCTAACGCATTCACGCCGCTGGCCTGAAGACGGGCCACAAGATTCTTATTGACGAGTCCGCCATAGACCATCGTGACCACGTTGAGCATGTCGGCATTTGTGATACGACGGCCGTTCACCATCTTCGACTCGATGCCGAGGGCCTCGGCTACCTTAGTGGCTTTGCGGCCTCCGCCATGAACCAGCATTTTCTTGCCCTCAATGGCACTGAAGTCCTTGAGCAGTTGCGAGAGCTGGGCCTCGTCTTCGACGATGGCCCCGCCCACTTTGACTATAGTCAGCTTTTCTTTCATGTTCTTCTGTTTTTTTTCTGGGCAGGCCTAGGCTATCCTAGGTTATCCTGGGCTATTCCAGATAGGTATAGCCGTAGAGACCGCTGCGATAGTTCGAGAGGAACTCCTTGCCCTCTTCGAGCGAGATCTTGCCTTGTTTCACACTCTTGGCCACCCATACTTCGAGCTGGCGAACTAGCTTCTTGGGATTATACTGTACGTATTCGAGGACTTCCTCTACCGTCTCGCCGTCGATAATCTGGTCGATGTGGTAAGTGCCGTCTTTCTCTGAGATATGTACGGCGTTGGTATCACCGAAGAGATTGTGCATATCGCCCAGAATCTCCTGATAGGCACCAACGAGGAAGACGCCTAGATAATAGGGCTCGTTCTTCTTGAGGGCATGGACTGGCAGCGAGTGGGTGTTATGGAGATTGGTGGTGAAATTGGCAATCTTACCATCACTGTCGCAGGTGATGTCCTGGATGGTGGCATTACGGGTGGGGCGCTCATCGAGGCGCTGGATAGGCATGATGGGGAACACCTGATCGATGGCCCACGAGTCGCTGAGGCTCTGGAAGAGTGAGAAGTTACAGAAATATTTATCTGCCAGGAGCTTGTCGATCTTCATCAATTCCTCTGGGATATGCTTCAGACTCTTGGCGAGGGCGTGAATCTCGTGACACACGCTCCAGTACATAGCCTCCACCTCGGCACGCGTCTTCAGGTCGACGATACCGTGCGAGAACAGGTCGAGTACCTCCTCGCGGATCTGCTCAGCATCGTGCCAGTCCTCAAGCACATTGCGAGGTGAGAGGTTGTCCCAGATTTCATAAAGATCCTTCACCAGCTGGTGAGAGTTCTCGTCGGGCTCAAACTCCTCAGGCATCTCAGGTAGCGAGGCTGTTTCCAACACGTCGATTATTAAGACAGAGTGATGGGCAGCGAGTGAGCGTCCACTCTCGGTGATGATATTGGGGTGGGGCAGATTGTTTTTGTTGGCTGCATCCACAAAGGTGTAGATGCAGTCGTTCACGTATTCTTGAATAGAGTAGTTCACGGAACTCTCGCTTGATGGAGAGCGTGTGCCGTCGTAATCGACGCCGAGACCACCTCCGCAATCCACGAAGTCAACGTTATAACCCATCTTGTGCAGTTGGATATAGAACTGCGAAGCCTCACGGAGGGCTGTCTGGATTCGACGAATCTTGGTAATCTGTGAGCCAATATGGAAGTGGATCAGGCGCAGACAGTCGCGCATGTCCTTCTTGTCCAGCAGGTCCAGTGCTTCCAACAGCTCTGCACTGGTTAATCCGAACTTCGAGGCATCGCCACCGCTCTCTTCCCACTTGCCAGCGCCTGAAGAGGCCAGCTTGATGCGGATGCCGATATTTGGACGGATGTTCATCTTCTTGGCTTCGCGGGCGATGATTTCCAACTCGTTCATCTTCTCAACTACGATGAAGATTTGCTTGCCCATCTTCTGAGCCAGCAGGGCGAGTTCGATATAGCTCTGATCCTTATAGCCATTGCAGACGATGATCGAATCACTTTGGCACTGCATAGCAATCACAGCATGCAGCTCAGGCTTTGAGCCTGCCTCAAGACCCAGATTGAATTTCCTTCCGTGAGAGATAATCTCCTCAACGACAGGCTGCATCTGGTTTACCTTGATAGGATAGACCACGTAGTTGTCGCCTTTGTATTCATACTCCTCTGCTGCTTTCTTGAAGCAGCTCCACGTTTTCTCGATACGGTTGTCGAGGATATCGGGGAATCGGAGCAATACTGGAGGCACGACATCGCGCAAGGCCAGTTCGTCCATCACTTCACGCAGATCAATCTGCGTATCATTCTTACAAGGAGTGACATAGACATCGCCTTTGTCGTTGATGCCAAAATAAGAAGTGCCCCAACCGTTGATGTTGTAGAGCTCCTTCGAATCTTCAATGGTCCATTTCTTCATTCTTGCAGTTGTATAGGTTTATTATACTTTCAGCAGCTCGCGAATTTTCTCGACGCTGATTCTGATCTTTTCGTAATTATCCATCAGACTGACATCCAGGATGTACTTGGCCTTGGTGTAAAAGGGCTCACGCTTCTCCAGCTGCTCGCGGATGAAGGTGATCAGCTGCTCTGGCGTCTTACCCCTGAGCAACGGACGATCGTTCTTGCTCATCACCAGGTGCTTGTAGAGCACCTCTGGCTCGGCTTTCAGATAAACCACCTGCCCCTGCTGGTTCAGATAGTCCATATTATCGAAGAAGCAGGGTGTTCCACCGCCACAGCTGATGATGACATCCTCGAATTCTGCCACTTCGTGCAGCATGTTGTATTCAATCTTACGGAATCCTTCCTCACCGCGCTCGGCAAAGATCTGCGCCACCGTCTTGCGCATCCTGCTCTCGATATACCAGTCGAGGTCGTAGAAGATGACGCCGAGCTCCTTCGCCAGCGCCTTGCCGACGGTGGTTTTGCCGGCACCCATATAGCCTATTAGGATGATTCGCGTCATGTCAGCCTTTCTTTGCAGGTGTGGCCTCGATAACCTTCATGCACTCCTCGTAGGTCAGTTCCTTAGCCTTTTCGTGCATCGCCTTTGGCAGACGGTAGTTCTTACCGTCGTAAACCAGATATGGGCCGTAGCGTCCGTTCATCACCTCCAGTTTCGGATCTTCGAGGAAGAACTTCATGTGCTTCTGGCTCTCCTCGCGGCGCTTGTCCTGAATCAGGGCGATAGCCTCGTCAAGGGTAATGGTCATCGGATCGCAGTCCTTGGGAAGCGAAGTGTACTTGCGGTCGTGGAGCACATAAGGACCAAAGCGACCTGTTCCGATGGTAACGGGCTTGCTTTCGTAGTCGCCCAGATTGCGCGGCAACTTAAAGAGTTCGAGTGCTTCTTCGAGTGTAATGGTCTCGATGCTCTGTTCTTTGGGCATCTGAGCAAACTGGGGCTTATCCTTATCCTCTGCGGTACCAATCTGTACGACAGGACCGAAACGACCAATCTTCACGAAGACGGGCTTGCCACTCTTAGGATCTTTTCCCAACTGGCGCTCGCCGGCCTTGTGCTCCTGACGCGCGTTCATGGTCTTCTCCACTGTGGGTTCGAAATGCTTGTAGAACGTCTTCATCATATCCGTCCATTTCTCATCACCCTCGGCAATCTTATCGAAGTCCTGCTCCACTTTTGCGGTGAAGTTATAATCCATGATTTCCTTGAAGTTCTCCATCAAGAAATCGTTGACTACGGTACCGATGTCTGTAGGAATCAGCTTGCCTTTCTCAGAACCGATCTGCTCCTTGCGCGTCTTCTGACTGATCTGCTTACCCCTCAGCTGGTAGAGAGAGTAAGAACGCTCCTCACCTTTCTTGTCACCCTTCTGCACATACTCGCGCTGCTGGATGGTGGAAATGGTGGGCGCATAGGTGGAAGGACGGCCAATGCCCAGTTCTTCCATCTTGTGGACGAGACTGGCTTCAGTGTATCGCTGCGGACCCTGGCTGAAACGCTCTGTGGCAATGATATCGCGACGGGTCAGTGTCTGTCCTTTCTTCAGAGGAGGCAGGATGTGGCTGAACTCATCTTGCAGCTCATCATCGTCGGATGACTCACGATAGACTTTGATGAAACCATCGAACTTTACGACTTCGCCCTGGGCTACGAATGTCTCATTGGTGCCGCTGACCTCGATATTGACCGTTGTCTTCTCAATCTCAGCATCAGCCATCTGACTGGCAATCGTGCGCTTCCAGATGAGTTCGTACAGGCGCTTTTCCTGAGCTGTTCCATCGATCTCTGTCTGTTCCATATAGGTGGGACGAATGGCCTCGTGAGCCTCTTGAGCACCTTTGGCGCTGGTGTGATACTGACGAACCTTGCTATAGTCCTCACCATAGAGTCTGACAATCTCCCCCTTGCTGGCACTCAGACAAAGTTTAGAGAGGTTGACAGAGTCGGTACGCATATAAGTGATTTGTCCGCTTTCATATAGATGCTGTGCCACCATCATGGTCTGACTGACAGAGAAGCCAAGCTTGCGGGCTGCTTCCTGCTGCAGGGTTGAGGTGGTAAATGGGGGTGCTGGCGTACGCTTCACAGGTTTTTTCTGGATGCTCTCCACGGTGAAAGTGGCCTCCTTGCATTTCTCGAGGAAGGCAATCACCTCTGCTTCGGTCTTGAAGCGGTTGCCAAGCAGTGCCTTAACCTCTGAGGCTGAACCGTCAGGATTGGTAATGGCAAACACGCCATTGACACTATAGTAAACCTCGCTTTTGAAGTTCTGAATCTCGCGCTCACGCTCAACAATCAAACGAACGGCTACACTCTGTACGCGACCTGCAGAAAGAGCTGGCTTCACCTTACGCCAAAGAACGGGGGAAAGTTTAAAACCTACCAAGCGGTCGAGTACACGACGGGCTTGCTGGGCATTCACCAAGTTCATATTCACATGGCGTGGATGCTCAATGGCCTCAAGAATAGCGGGTTTGGTAATCTCGTGGAAGACGATACGATTGGTCTTCTGTTTGTCCAGTCCCAACACCTCACACAGGTGCCAGGAGATGGCTTCTCCTTCACGGTCCTCATCGGATGCGAGCCATACTTTCTCGGCTTTGTCTGCCTTGGCTTGCAGATCGGCAACAAGTTTTGTCTTTTCTTCAGGAATTTCGTATTCCGGTTCAAGTGTCTGGTCGTCGATACTCAACTCTTTCTTTTTCAAATCACGGATATGTCCGTAACTCGACATGACCTTGAAGTCCTTTCCCAGGAATTTCTCGATGGTCTTCGCTTTGGCAGGAGACTCGACAATCACTAAGTTCTTTTGCATATTCTGTCTCGTTTTATTTCTTACGGGCTGCAAAAGTAAACAAAAAACTCACTCCCACCTTATTTATATAGAGGAATTTTTGTTTTATTAACAGTTTTGCGCCAAGAAACGGTGTACAGCTTGCCTTATAGAGCGTAGTCCAAAGCGTTCAACGTACACTTCTCTCAAAGGAACCCACGACAAATCGGCTGCGTCGTCGGCTGCTTTGATGTCCGCATCATCGTTTACCTGACAGATGAAGAACAAATCGAGCGTGTGGATGTCCATCCCTGAGTAACGATATACGTTGGGAATGGAGAAGAGATACTTCACGTCATCAGCACTGATTCTGAGGCCAGTCTCTTCCTTGATTTCTCTCACAATCCCCTGTTCGGCGTTCTCCTCATTGTCTACAAAACCGCCTGGAAGGTCGAGTGTGCCCTTGGCTGGTTCTTTGCCGCGACGGGCCACCAGCAGTTCGCCTTTACCGTTCAGGATAAAGGCTGCTGTAGAGGCTCGAGGGTTTTGATAATACGTGAAACCGCAATTTGCGCAATGCCTGCTCAGTTCATTATGGATTTCGAAATCCTCGCTGCCACACTTCGGACAGTAATGGAATAGTTCTAATGGATGATTCTTCATGGGTTTACCAGTTATCAGTGCGGAAAGGGAAGAGCGGCAGGTTGCCTGCATTCTTCACGTTGCCGATCTGGAAGTTCTTAAAACAGTAGCGCACAGCGACAGGATGCTTGACTTCAGGTGAACTGATCTTGATAGCCTCGTCCCAATAGCCGCCTCCTTCCTGCCAGAAGTGACGCGCGGTAGCAGGATGGAACACCTTGTCCTCACCAGCTATTTCAAAGCCCTCCATGCCCTCGAAAGGTGCATCCGTATGGTAGTTGTCCTCCAGATGGATGAAGATGGCGTCGTCTTTCACCTGCATGTCCTTGAAAGACGGACTCTTGTACATCAGTCCTTCGAAGCCGTAATCACGATTCAGCGCAGTATAGGCCAGACGCTCGCCCACCTGTTGCTTCTGAGTGGGATGAATCTGCGTAAACTCGTAGGGATAGACCAGATCGTTGATGCATACCAGCGAACTGTTGGGAATAATCTTAGCGGCCTTATACTGCTGTTCGCGCAGTAAGGCTCCACTGATGGCATTCACGTTGCCGTCGTACTCATAAGGTGCTATCTGAACGAAATAGAAAGGAATCTCGCCCAAGCCGAACTGTGAGCGCCACTGCTCCACCAGCAGTTTCATGCGCTGGGAGTACTGGTCGCCAGGATCGCCCACGTTCGAGCAGCCCTGATAGTAGAGGATTCCCTTCACGGTGAAGTTCAGGATGGGATTGAACGTGCCGTTACCCCAAAGCAGCGAACGGTGATAGTCCCACTTGTCCCATTTCTTGCAGATCTCCACAGAATCAGTAGGATCGCTGGTGTATTTCTGCAGGTTCTCCTTCGTTAGCCAGCTCTCTACGCGCGTACCTCCTTTATTTGCCTCTATCAGTCCGATGGGAATGTCGAGTGCCTGATGCATGGTGCGGGCGAAGAAATAACCAGTGGCCGAAAACTCACCAACGGTCTTGGGAGAACATTCGCGCCACTCGCACTGGGCATCGTCCTGAGGTTCTGAGCGCATCACACTGGGTATCTTCACGGAGCGCACACCCTGATGGTTGGCAGCGTCGATGACAACCTGGTTGTAATCCTTCACAGGGCACATCCAGAAACCCTTGACGGGCATCTCCATGTTCGACTGTCCTGCGCAGACCCATACTTCACCTGCTACGACATTCTTGATCGTCAGCGGCTCGCCATCGTCGAAGGTAATCGACAATGGCTCGTAGCTGGCCTTAGGCGTCTTGACTTTCACCAGCCATTTCCCCTGCTTGTCAGCTTTGGCGCTGGCGGTCTCTTTGCTCCAGGATGTGCTGACTTTCACCGTCCTCCCAGGCTGTGCCCATCCCCAGAGGCGGGCATCTGTCTGCTGTTGCAATACCATGTTGTCGCCAATCAGATGGGGCAACCTTACCTTGGCCTGTGCGCTGAGCGTCAGTGTCGTGAGTGCCAGAATTGTCAGAATCTTCTTCATTTTCTCCGTTATATTAAGTTTATGCCTGCAAAGATACATTTTTTATTTTATTTTTTGTATCTTTGCACCGTCGATTAACATAATTAAAGTAATGAGGAGACTGAAAACAATCATGACGATGCTCTTGTTGACGTGCACGGCATCGGTATTTGCACAGAAAGGAACTACGATGGAACTCTGGCCCAAGGGAGCCAAATATGTCAGTAGCGATGCTAAGGACAAAGCTGAGCTTACGGTCTATCTGCCTGATGCCAAGAAGGCTACAGGCCGTGCGGTGGTCTGCTGTCCTGGTGGCGGCTACTCTCATCTGGCTATGGATCACGAGGGGCATCAGTGGGCTACCTTTTTCAATAATCATGGTATTGCGCTTATCGTACTGAAGTATCGTATGCCTCATGGCGATCGCATGGTTCCCATCTCTGACGCTGAAGAAGCCATCAGGACTGTGCGCAGGAATGCTGTGGAGTGGCATATCGACCGTAATAATGTCGGTATCATGGGCTTTTCGGCAGGTGGTCACCTCGCTTCTACCATCGCCACGCATGCTACTGGCGATGCTGCGCCCAACTTCCAGATTCTCTTCTATCCTGTGATTACGATGGATCTGGGCTTTACCCATAAAGGCTCGCACGACAACTTCCTGGGCGATGGCCACTCGAAGAAGGAGCTGCGTAAGCTGGAGGCCGAATTCAGCAACGATCTTCAGGTGAATCGTACGACGCCACGCGCCTTCCTTGCCTTGAGCGACGACGATAAGGCCGTGCCTGCTGCCAATGGCCTGAATTACTATGAGCAGCTTTACAAGCACGATGTGCCAGCCTCTATCCATATCTATCCTTCAGGCGGACACGGATGGGGCTATCGCGAGAGCTTTGCGTACCATTATCACGTGATATTCGAGCTTCAGGCCTGGCTACAAAGCTTTTAA
>ODAI014190325.1_pt1 | contig 28901 bp, 28 predicted proteins | sample 1539321 | NCBI WGS metagenome assembly ODAI01 (sample SAMN02144231, study PRJEB22623) | gut metagenome | biome: sheep rumen | host: Ovis aries | place: New Zealand
CCACGTTTTTCCATCTGAACTGTATGCTGCTTTACTGCAAGAAGAAGCCACCGCTACGAACTTCCCTCCTCCATAACACACTCACCACCAGCCAGCAGAAGAAGGCAGAGTTACTGATTTCCAAGTAGCACCATCCTCACTGTATGCTGCTTCATCGCCATAAGGAACCAACATTACGAACTTTCCCCCTCCATAACACACTGATCTCTTGTAATGAAAATTAGTAGTAAAAGAAGGCAAAGTTGCTTCTGTCCACGTTATTCCATCTGAACTGTATATTACTGGTTTATTGCTACCATAAGCCGTCGCGACAAACTTCCCTCCTCCGTAACACACTGATACCCACAATTCCCAAGCAATTCCTGTTGAAAATTTCCAAGTTATTCCATCATCACTGTATGCTACTCTATCGCTATCATAAGCCACTGCTACGAACTTCCCTCCTCCGTAACATACTGATTCCCAGTAAGCAGAATCTGAAGACATAGTTGCTGATTTCCACGTTATTCCATCTGAACTGTATGCTGCTTTACTGCTATCATAAGCCACCGCGACAAACTTCCCTCCTCCGTAACACACTGAGCTCCAGTTAGCAGTAGAAGATATATTTGCTAATTTCCAAGTTATTCCATCATCACTGTATGCTACTATATTGGTATTACTAGCCACCGCTACGAACTTTCCTCCTCCATAACACACTGATTGCCATTTATAATATTTCTCACCGATTGGCAAAGAATCAGTGTTTTTCCAATTAGTTGGATTTTCACTGGCGTCAGGATTGATGGTCACTGTTGCAACAGGTTGTGATGACTGCGAGGATGAAGTCGAGGAAGACACCCCGTCTCCGTATTTGATTCCAGCGTTACTAATGTCTCCTGACGTATTGTTTCCATACATGAGATAATCATTTGGTGCGGTGGCATCGGTGCCGTTGACGTTGTAATTCAGCTTGCCGTCCAGCGCTTGCTTCAGCAGATCTATGTAAATACTCCGCTCCGGTACATCCAAACTCTTGTATTCCGCCACTCCGTCTTTCATCTCATATGGGCGATTCGTAATTTCCGCAGAAATCAGCTTGATGTTCGTCATCGCAAATTCGACGTAAGTCCCGTTCATCTGGCTCGGAATTATGTAAAATTCTTTTTGCTCAGTTATCGTCTGCGTTCCTGTCGTTGTGGTACTCGAATTAGTTGAAATATTCGAAAAACTTATCGTCCCCGAGCTCGAACTCGGCGCTACCACGACTTTCAGCAGCCATTTTTGCGGATATGTCAGACGCCCCGTCGCCGAACTGCATGTGTAATCGCTTCCCATTGTTCCACTCTGGGTTGTGTATACCAGGATTCCTTTCTGTCCTTGACTTTTTCCTTTATCAAATCTGATTTCATCTGACTCCACCGCCGGCGTCTCTGAATAATCGTTGTCAAACCCTATGTAGGTCAACTCTCCCGGCTCAAACCAATCCGGTTTATTCACCACCAAAATTAACGCCTTTTTTCGACCTGTGGTTGTCTTCGACGGCGTCGACAACCTCCCTAAATTCGTTGTGTCCGAACTCGTATTCGTCGCAGAATTTGATCCCGTTGCGCTCCAGCTCTGCAGCAAATTATTTGCCCACGTCACCGGTATAAATATGAAATTTGAGACATTCCGATCGTCATAGTACGGATAAAACGCCCCCAGCATGTTGTACATAAATTCCACATCCGGATTCATTTCCAAAATAAAATACGGGTTCATCCAATAGTAACTGCCCGTTTTCTCGCATTTCATCGACAGCAAATTCCCATCCGTCAGGTAGCACGGATTGTAAACCATCTTTCTGAATTGATAGCTTGACGGATTTGTTGTCGAGAGCAAATCTCCATAGATCAGCGTATTCCCCTTGAACGACAACGTGTTCCCTCGGCATAATAGTCCATATGATATTCCATTCCCCGCATATGATCCTGTTGTCGTTAAACCCGTGTTCGATGTTCCCGTCGTGCCGTACAGCATCGCACCTACTATTCCCGGTTGATATGTTCCATTTAAAAAGTCTGTCGATACAAAACTATTTGGAGCCTTTACCCATCCGGATCTATCGCTGTAAAGCGAGACATTTCCTGAATATGGTATCACTCCCACATTCACCCCTCGCGTATGGAAAAAATTCTTTAGAAATGTCTGATATGCATGCGTTATCTGATATATCGGCGTCGATTTAGCATCCGTCGTCGGCGTTGTCGATGTCGAAACATACGGCGTCCCTGATGTTACAGTATTTTTATCATAATTATCCTTGTTTAATGCTGCACTGTTTGTCGGCACCGCTAAAATTATGTCAACATTGCTCTCCGCTGGAACCGCATAGGCTACATCATCATCTGTTGTTACCTTAATCTTGTCGCTCTCAATCTCAATTTTTACCGTATCATCACTCAAATCTTTTCTTGTCGTATAGCTTCTTGTACTTACTTGCGATAACCCATCCGATGAGCTCATCCCCACTACGTCCGGCCATGTCACATAGTGATACCAAGTACCCGTACCGCTTCCTTTATAACAATAATCTGTATACAGATCCTCATCTGGCGGAAACAAATTTGAATTTGCTCGCGTCAGTGAGTTTCTCATTATATAAAAATGATACAAAGCCATTGGCGCATATTTCGTACTATACGAATAATAATAGTAATATCTTTTCATATTTGTCGTATTTGTTGTCCTCTCTATTTGTTTCGTCGTTGACGGGTAGGTGGTACTTGCTGTTTTTGTCACTTTCAGCGGCTCAAATGTCCCTCCTTTTGTAATCGTCTCCTCTTGTATGTCTATTCCGGAAATTGCTTGCGTTATTGTCGTGTCAACATAAGCCGCTGATCCGTTGTATATACCATCGGCTATTCGCAACATTCGTTCTCTTTGCTGCTTGTAACTCAACCCCGGATTCCATTTCTTCGCCACCGCCAGCGCCGCCTCTTGCGCACATTTCTTCACAACTTTATCGGGACTGCTGTTCCTCAAAAACTCCGTCCCCTCCGTCTGCCTCTTCAATAAAGTTTGATTGTCCAGCACATATTTCGCTCCCAGCAGCAATATCGGTATTACCGTCAGCGTCAATATTAGCACGTAACCTGCGACGGCCTCCCTTAATTCAAGGCTATTTTCCTTATTGAAAGTTCGTAGCGCCAAAATCTTGGTTTTCAAGAATTGCTGAATGCTCGCAAAACTTTGCAAAAATCTGTCAAATTTCCCTTTCCTTAATTTGATCCTTTGATTCTTTTTGTTGCTAAATTTTCGGGAGTTTGTAAAAGTTTGATGATTGATATTAGAGGCAGTTCTTTTGGTCCTTTGACCAGTTTGAGAAGTCCTTACCCCCCCCCGTCAACTTTTTTTGTCTCGCAGGCACCCCGCTTCGCTTCTTCGATCATTGCAATCTCCGTTCCCTTTTCCGCCTTTTCCTTCGGCTCTACAAACTTTCATCCCCCATTCTCTCTCCTTTTCCTTAATTTTTTCTTAATTCCTTTGCTTTTTTTTCTTCCCTTCATCTCTTCCTGAATTTTTGGGGTTCATTACATTCGTTTTTGCTATCAATCGCTACCCCAGTAGTTTTTTGCGAAAAAATTTTTGATGATTTTGTGAAAAGTTGATTTAATCCTCAAATTTGAGCGGAAATAACGAAACTCTCCATTTCCCCTTATTTGGAGATTTTCGGGCTTTTGGAGAGAAATTTTTCGCAAAATACATAGATCGGAGACTAATTAAATGTATTTAATCTTTGAAATGGATTAATGATAAACTGCGTGCGACTGGCAAACTCATTTTTCACATCTTCAGATTTTTCCTTAAAAATCAAACAACTGGATACAATGTCACGCTGCTGGTGGACATTGCAGGGTTCGAACCTGCGACCCCCACGATGTGAACGTGATGCTCTACCGCTGAGCTAAATGTCCAGTCCTTAAAACTTGAATGGTGGAGCCAAGGAGGGTCGAACTCCTGACCTCTACAATGCCATTGTAGCGCTCTACCAACTGAGCTATGACCCCAACGCAGGGATATAATGTACTATCTCTTAACCATTTTCAAGAGATATTTAGATATTTTCTGTCCTTTTTCGAATGACTAATCTCTTTATGTGACGGGCATCTGCTTCGGCAATTTCAAACTCTATTCCGGAAGGATGGATAAACGTTTCTCCACGCGTAGGCATTCTGCCAGCCAGAAACATGACTAATCCCCCCAGAGTCTCAAAATTTATCTCCTTGTTCTCATTTTTCAACAAAGGTTTGATTAAATCTATATCTAATTTTTCCTCGCACTCAGATATGAGCATTTTAGCATCTGCAGCAAAACTTCCGTCTTGTTTATTTATGATTTGAGGAAAGATACTTTGATTTTGCTGAATCTCTCCAACAATTTCGGAAACTACGTCTTGGAGAGTAACCAAACCATCGATACCGCCTAGTTCATCAACCACGAGAGCCATATGGTTCGCGGAAGCTTTGATCTCAACCAAAAGCTCAAGTAACTGAATACTCGGAGCAACGTATATAACTTCTTTCAGCAAAGAATGAATGTCAAAGGAATCCGAATTATGTATGTAAGGCAGAAAATCTCTCACACGAACTATTCCTACGACATTATCCAGAGTATCCTTGTAGATGGGTATTTGCGAAAAATTATTCTTGGAAAAAATCTCAATGAACGAATCTAAACTCGTGTCGATTTTCGTGGCAACGATATCTGCACGAGGAACCATAATGTCCTCCGCTGTCAGATCTTTTAACCCTAAAACATTTGAAACCAATGCCAGCTCGCTGGTGTCATCAGTATTCAATTCCTGAGCTACCTCAGAATCCGCCTCAATAAGATCTTCCAACCTATCTATAAGGGGAACTTCTTGCTCATGCCTGTGAAAAATCCTGGACAGTAAATTTCTTAACTTAGACATGTCTACTCCTTTATCTGATATGGATTGCTTACTCCGATGGTTTGTAGAATTTTCACCTCCAGATCTTCCATCTTTTCGGCTTCCTCATCTTCAACATGATCGTAACCCAGCAAGTGCAACACGCTGTGGATAACTAAATGATTCATGTGATCATCGAAAGATTTTCCTTGTTCTTCGGATTCTCGCTTGATGGTTTCGTAAGCAAAAGCGGAACACCCCAGAACACAAGATGCTGCGGGTAGATCTTCGTCGGCACAGCAATTACAGGCGTCTTCCGAATGATCTGCACAATGACAATCTTCACCGCAATCGCAACCGCATTTATCATACTCTGAATCCGCACAATGGCAATCCTCTCCGCAACCACAAACAAAATCATCATACTCTGAATCTGATTCCATAGGAAAAGATAAAACATTGGTAGGGGAATCAATTCCTCTATACGTTTTATTTAAAATTCTTATCTCTTCATCGCTGGTGCATAGAACACTGATTTCAATATCATCATGCTGTAATTTGAGATAAGAAAACACAGCTTTAGTTGCATTCTCTATCAATTTTTTGATTTTTTCAGCATCCCAGTTGTCATTTTCGACTATGATTTCAACATTCATGTGTTTCTCCTATTAAACTGTGTGATACTGCGTTTGTTATGGAGACTTTTACAATATCCCCGATATCCAAATTATCTGCATTGTTAACAGTGACTGCCTGAAAATATTCACTTTTTCCGACAAGTTGACCTGAGTGACGACCTTCTTTAGTCAGCAATACCTCAACCTGCCTTCCGACAAACGACGAGTTAAAATCTGACTGTTGCTGATTCAGAAGGTTTTGCAATCTCTGCAATCTTGCGGTCTTTATGTCTTCAGAAATTTGATTTTTCATTTTTGCAGCCGGAGTGTTTGGTCGCGGACTATATTTAAATGAATAGGCTTGAGAAAATTTCACTTTTTTCACGAGGTCCAAGGTATCTTCGAAATCCTTATCCGTTTCTCCGGGGAATCCTACGATAAAATCAGATGAAAACGCCATGTCTGGACGATAGCTTCTCAACATGTCGATAACTTCAAAATATCTTTCTCTGCTATACTTCCGATTCATTTTTTTCAAAATTTCATCAGATCCAGACTGCACAGGCAAATGAAGGAAAGGCATCAGTATATTGATATCACGATGAGCTTTTGCTATATCTTCATCGACGTCCTTTGGGTTGGATGTCGTATATCTCAGTCTCTTCAAACCATCAATCGACGAAAGTTCCCACAACAGTCGAGAAAGTCGACAATTTTCGCCGGAGTCATCCAATCCATTATATGAATTTACATTTTGTCCGAGCAGAGTTATCTCCTTCACTCCTCTTGAAACAAGAGATTTTGCTTCAGATACTATTTCCTTCACACTTCTGGAAAACTCTCTACCTCTTGTGTGAGGGACAACGCAATATGTACAAAAATTATCACATCCTTCTTGAATGGTGAGAAATTCGGAAACGTTTCTTTCCGTAAGAGGATCTGTTTCATTAAATCTTTCGAACTTATCTGAGGCCTTCAGTTCGGTCAAAACCAAAGTATCCAAATCTTTGTTTTTTATCAAATCCCCTAGTCTATCGGAAATATTTTGAATATCCTGAGGTCCTAAGATCATATCGATATACGGATGCCTTGCCAGGAGATCCTGCGGTCTGGACTGAGCTACACATCCTGCCACGACAATGATAAAATCATCTTCAGGGCTCTTATCCTTTAGAATTTTGGCCCGCCCCAGATCTGAAAACAGTTTATCATCCGCTTTTTCTCTGATACTGCAAGTGTTAAAAATCAACAAATTTGCATTTTCGGCATTATCTTCTTTTTTATGACCCAACGATGTCAAAATATCTTCCATTCTTTGAGAATCGTAGACATTCATTTGGCATCCATAGCTTTTTATGTAAAAACGCATCATTTTCTCTTCGATTTATTCCAATCACTCATAAATTTTTTTAAGCCTATATCTGTTAATGGATGAATAAAGAACTGCTGAAGAACATTCTCCGGAATAGTGATGGCATCCGTTCCTGCTATCGCAGCTTGAATAAAATGGTTGATATTCCTAATCGATGCAGACAGCACCCTCGTTTCGAAACCATGAACATTGTAAACCTCCACTATATCAGAGATAAGATTTATACCATCCTGTCCTATATCATCGACTCTCCCGACAAACGGTGAAACATATGTAGCTCCACACTTCGCTGCCATTATTGCTTGCGGAACAGAAAAACACAAAGTCAGATTAGTGGCAATTCCCTTGTTCGACAAATTCTTACAGGCCTTTAGACCATCAAATGTACATGGCAACTTGACACAGATATTAGGGTGAATTTTTGCAAGACTTTCTCCTTCCTTTACCATATCATCAAAATCACTAGAAATCACCTCGACACTTATCGGACCATTAATTAACTTACTGATTTCCAATGCAATTTTCTGGACATCTTCATTTTCTTGCTTCGACAATATCGTAGGATTTGTCGTCACTCCATCTATAAAATCCTTATACCTTTCAATTGCTCCAATATCAGCAGTATCCAGAAATATTTCCACAATCCCCTCCAAAATAACGAGGTTCATTATAATCTAAAACGAATAACTTTCATACCATTTTCACAACTCGGTAGACAAGGCGATTATCTATATTGGATCCAATGTTTAAAGTTGTAGTGTTTTTCTTGATAGGGGATGTAGAGCTTTTTGATATAGAATGTAAAAAACAAGCAATCTATCACAAAAAAACATTTCTTAGAAAAAATTAACCATTTTTTTACACTATTCTTGTACTATGTTTGTATACGTTTGATGGAAAAGGAAATGAGGTTAAAAAATTTTAGATTAAAAGGAATCCGCCGAGGGGCTGCCTTGATCGAATATGTACTGATCGCTTCCTTATTGAGCCTCGCACTCGTGGGAGGATACAGAAGCGTGGGAAGCGGATACACGAGAATATATGGCAATATAAGTAGCTCTTTACCGTAACCTAAACCTTAAGCGTATTTAGTATATCCTCTATCCTTTTGGCGCGTTCACGTGAAGTATCCGCTACAAATCTGACTTCGGGAACAAACTTTAGCTTCACATTGGTCCCTATAGCCCTCCTTATCTGAGGAGAATGCCTCTCTAAAAAATCACGACATACCCCCCCGTCCAAATCATCACAAACTGACGATACAAAAATCTTCGCATGTCTCAAACAAGAACTGACAATCACATCAGTTATAACAATCATTTGAGAATTTATACCACTACTATCCCTAAGCTCTCCACGAATCAGGTACTCGGAAACCACCTTTTTTATCTCCGAAGCTACCCTATCAGATCTTGATCCGGTACTCTTTTTCATAAGAAATCCACTATAATTGACGAGCAACTTCTTCAATTTCGTAACATTCGATAACATCTTTCAGATGTATGTCGTTATAATTTTCCAGGCATATACCGCACTCAAACCCCGCACGGACTTCCTTGACGTCATCCTTTTCGTGCCTGACCGATTTTACAACCCCAGTATGCACCACGATCCCATCACGAAGCAAGCGCGCCTTTGCCCCCCTCTTGACTATTCCATCCAGAACCATACATCCCGCTATTCTACCATAACGAGAAATATCAAAAGTTTTCCTGACTTCAGCACTACCAAGCACTTTTTCTTTTTCATCAGGAGCTAACATACCGGACAACAGAGCTTTCATATCGTCAATCAAATCGTAAATTACGGAATAATATCTAACCTGCAGCCGATCACGAGCAATTTGATCCCTGGCCTGCAGATTTGCTCTAACGTTAAAACCAAGTATCATTGCCTGAGATGCTTTAGCTAGAACGACATCACTTTCAGTAATCTCTCCCACTCCAGAGTGAATGATCTTAATTGCAACCTCATCATTAGACAACTTTTGCAAGCTAGAACTAATCGCTTCAGAAGATCCCTGAACATCTGCCTTCAAAATTACAGACAAAACCTTCAATTTTTCTTCCGATTCCAATCTAGAGAACATCTGCTCAACCGTAGTATGAGTGGATACAACCCAAGCTTGCTCTCTTTTTTTCCTGTCTCGATAACTGGCTATTTCCCTTGCCTTTGCGTCATTCTCAACGACAACAAAATCATCACCCGGTACTGTTGTTCCATTAAAGCCTATAACCTCTCCCGGCATCCCCGGAGTCAACTCCGACAAAGCTTCTCGACAATCATTTCTAATTCCACGAACTTTACCAAACACTGTTCCAGAAACGAAAATATCACCGATTTTCAAGGTTCCTTTATTTATCAACACGGTTGCGACTGACCCCAACCCTTTTTCTACCTTGGATTCTATTACCACACCTTCTGCGGTTCTGTCAGGGTTGGCCTTCAATTCCAGCATTTCTGCCTGCAAAAGAATAGCCTCCTCCAACTTGTCTAGATTTATCTTTGCCTTGGCAGAAATCTCAACATCTATAACATCTCCACCGTAAGATTCGACAAATACCTCATAATTCATCAAATCTTTTCTTACTTTATCTGGATTAGCTCCGGGCTTGTCTATCTTGTTGATTGCAACAATCATAGGCACTTGTGCAGCTTTTGCGTGATGTATCGCCTCAATCGTTTGATCTTTCACACTATCATCGGCCGCCACAACCAAAACAACCACATCCGTGACATTGGCTCCTCTGGACCTCATCTCGGTAAATGCAGCATGTCCCGGAGTGTCAATAAAAGTGATCTTTCTATTATCTTTCAAAGTCACCTGATAAGCACCTATTCCCTGAGTAATTCCCCCTGCCTCATTTAATGCAACATCTGTCTTCCTCAAGGCATCCAAAAGGGAAGTTTTCCCATGATCGACATGTCCCATAATTGTAACAACAGGAGGTCTCGGCTTCAAATCCTCTTCGGTATCAACTTTTTTCAGTCCTAATTCAACATCGCTATCGCTTACTCGCTTTATTTTATGACCAAACTCTGAGACAACGAGTTCAGCTGTATCCGCATCTATAATTTGATTGGCTGTAACCATCATCCCAAGTTTCATTAAACACTTTATAACCTCTCCTGTTCTCGTCGCCATTCTATTGGAAAGCTCTTGAACGCTTATAGTTTCAGGGACTATCACTTCTTTCACAACTTTTATCTCTTCCTGAGGTTTGGAAGCATTCAATTTGTTTTTCTGTCTTGCTCTGCGGAGTGAAGACAGCGAACGAGTCCTTTCTTCTCCCTCTTCATCCAACGCATTATATATGGAAATCCGGCCTGAAGAATTCGAGTACTTTCCTTTCAACTCCTTGATATCTTTCTTCACCGCAAGGGTCTTCTTTTGGGAATTATTGGTTTTAACAAAACTATCTTCATTTTCAGAAGAATCGGAATACCTGTCGGAACGCATTCCCCTTCTCGGTTGGACCTTACTATGAGATTCTTTGATTTTCACTATGTTGTTCGAAAAGGATCTTTCTCCGATTTCTTTTTCTTTCCTCTTCCCTTTCTCTTCAGACGCAGACTCTGAATCTCTGTTTTTTTTCTCGTTCCCCTGTTCTGATAAGTTTTCTTCAGATTTTCTCTTCTCTTCGAGCTCCCTTTTCAACTTTTCATCGGCCTCTTTTTGTAAACGAAGCCTTTCCTCTTGCTCCTTGCTTTCCTTAATTGCATCTTTAACAACTTTCAATCTGGTTTGCATTTCTGCAGAGGTCAAATCTCCCTGTTTTAGTTCCGAAGACTGAGGTTTTGTTGTCACATTACCGGCAGGACGAATAAAACGCCTTTTCTTTACCTCAACAGTAACAACTTTGGACTTTCCATGAGAAAAACTCTGTCTTACCCTTCCGATTGGAGAATCCGTACTTTTCTTTACATCCGCAGGACGCGATAAACTTAATGTACCCTTCTTTACTTCCGACATAATATCTCCAATCTACTTAAACCAATGTTCCCTGGCCTTCATAATGATGTCACTGGCTTCAGTTTCAGAAAAATTCGGTAAAAGTTCGACTAACTCACTCGCACTCAAATCTGCAACATCATCTAGCTTTGTAACCCCAGCATTCGCCAGGATAAGCAAATCGCCATTGGAAAACGCACCCAACTCCATCACTTTTTCATCAATATTCTTTTCACTTAACTGCTTCTTTATTTCTTCTTCTTTTTTATTCAGATAGACGCTGGCTCTGTTTATCAACTCTTCAGCTAAATTTTCATCAAATCCTTCAATAGAAGACAAATCCTCTTTGGAAATATACGCCAATTCCTCAACACTCGAAAATCCTTCCGTCACCAACAGATGCGCAATAACTTCATCACAATCCAAAGCATCCATAAAGGCTTTTGAACTCTCATGGTATTCCTTGTTCTTTCTTTCCAAAGCCTCAGTCTCGGAAACCACCGTAACATTCCATCCTATTAGCATCGAAGCCAACCGAACATTCTGCCCTCGTCTTCCTATAGCCAGACTCAACTGACTGTCCGGAGCCAACACCTCAAACTTATGATTCTCTTCATCAACGACAACCCTGGAAACTTCTGCCGGAGCCAATGCGTTAACAGCAAAGGTCGCAGGATCATCGGACCACAAAACGATATCGATTTTTTCTCCCTGAAGTTCCTGTATAATCGCCTGCACTCTACTGCCTCGCACTCCGACACAAGCTCCAATAGGATCAATGTTGGTATCACTTGTGTAAACGGCTATCTTGGCGCGACTCCCCGGATCTCTTGCAACGGATTTAATTTCAATGACCCTCTCATAAATCTCTGGAACTTCCTGCCAAAACAGTTTTACAAGAAACTGAGGATGAGTCCTGGACAAAAATATCTGCGGTCCTCTATCTTCCCTGGAAACGTCTGCGATATAAGCCCTGACTCTGTCACCAACTCTAAAATTCTCCTTTGGAAGCAACTGATCTTTCCGAATTACCGCTTCTGTATGCCCTACATCCAACGTAACTGAATTAAACTCAGCCCTTTTTACTACACCACTGACTATTTCCCCAACTCTATCTTTAAATTCGTTATACTGCTTCTCTCTCTCTGCTTCACGAATCTTCTGTACAATTATCTGTCGACCTGTCTGAGCGGCCACTCTCCCGAAATTAATCGGAGGTAACTTCGTGGTAAACACTGTTCCGATTTCGGCATCTGGATCCATTCTTTTTGCTTCTTCCAATGTAATTTCATTAAACTCATCTTCTACGGAATCTTTTACCGTCAGGTACTTCATTATGGTAACTTCACCCGTTTTTTTATCGATATTTGCTCTTATGTCACTCTCGTATCCATACCTTGATTTTGCAGCTTTCTGAATAGCTCCTTCCATCGCTTCCAAAACCTGATCCTTATTCAATCCTTTTTCTCGAGCAACAGAATCCGCTACCTGCAATAACTCAGGTCCGTAAAACTTGGAATCCGACCACAAAGCTGTCGACATAACTCATCTCCTTTTCAAAAACTCTCTTTTCACATTAGCTCTTTTCACATTATCGACAGACAAACAAACCACTCGATTGTCCTCCTCGGGAATCTCAACCTTAATCAGGTTTTCCACCTCGTCGACGCCTACGATCTTTCCTGTGAATTTTTTTATCCCCTCTACGGGATTAACCAACTCCATCTTTGCAATCTGACCGCAAAAACGCTTAAAATCTCTAATCTTTGCAAGAGGACGGTTCTCACCAGGTGAACTAACTTCTAGATTATACGCTCCGTTTATAAAATCTTCAACATCTAAAATTGCGGAAATCAAACGATTTGCATCTACGCAATCATCAATTGTTACATTTTTCTCATCCAAGCGATCAATATCCACACCAACAATAAGCCTACTTTTGCCCCCTACTATGTGGACACGGACCAAATCATACCTCTTATTCTCCAATGGAGCCTCAATTGCCTCTCTTATTCGTTCCTCTAACTTCAACTAAAACGTCCTTATTTTCCCCAACATCGAAAAATACATAAAAACTCTCTATTTTTCAAGTGTTAACCAATTCCTAAAACACCTCATCCAAAGCCGAAGGATCTATTTCTTTATCAACTTCTTTGAGAACATCATAATTTATCTTCACTTCATATTTTTTAGATAAATACCCAATAAGCTGCTGATACATATCCTCTGAATTATCTTGCAACAACACAATATAGTTCTTTTGCTTATCATCATTTTCTTTTTTTACGTCATAACTCATGCCTGATAATTGGTAAACAATTATCTTGTTATTTATTTCTTTCATACCAACTTCATTCTTGAATTTTTTAAAAACTTCCTCATGTAAGCTATCTATGATCTCTGATTTATCTTTTTCATTGGAGGTTGTCCCTTCCGCATCGAAATAAGCAGTCGATTTTACCGTATAATGTTCCTGCTTTGCCACCTTTGAGAAATTACTCCCATCAGTTATTTTTGATACCATATCATTTGCAAGTGCGAGAGCTTTGCTATGCTGCTGATCCTTATACCAAGCTGCTCTAATTTTTTTACTTGCTTGATCGATTGGTTCAATATGTTTTGGCTTTATTTCGGAAACATAAACTAACCATTGAATCGACTTTTTATTGGAATCCTCGGATTCATTAAAGCTTCCTATCTCACTCTCGTCTAACCCAAAAGCAACTGTCATAACATCTTTCGCAAATGGAAGCTTGACCTTATTTTCTTCATCCAGAGTAATATCCTTCAGCGTCAATACTTTTAAATTAAATTTTTTCGAAACTTCTTCTATATCACTACCAGAAACCAAATCATCTTCAATCTGTCGAGTAATTTCTTCCGCGGCTTCAGAGATTTTTTCCTGTCTTAACATTTTAAACTCTTCGGTAGAGCTAAATTTTTTCAAATTCTCCTCGTTATAGTCGTCTCCGTAAAATTCCTGAGCTCTATCCACGATTTCCTCCTGAGAAATCTTTAGATTCTTCAAAATACCATCCATTGACAAAATCAACACACTAAACGAACGTTTTTCCGGAATCTGAAATTTTTCCAAGTTATCATTGTAAAACTCCTCTAACTCCTCATCCGTCGGGGTTTCTTTTATTTTGAATAACAACGGATCAATTTCTAAAAATTGCAGTTTTCTCTTTTCCGTGAATATCTTAGAATAGTAATTAAACTCGTCCGCCATAGAAATATATCTGAAAGGAAACTGAATTATGTGTGACTTGATTTCTCTTCTTGAAGAATCTAAAAATTCGCTTTCAGACATATCAACTGCTCGTAAAAACTTCCTTAGGTTCGTGGCATTAAAATGCCCATCATCTGTTCTAAACACATCCATGTTACTTATGTGACTGTACATAGTGGAGTCAGAAACAAGCACACCAAAATCCTTTGCCGCTTGACTTATAACGTTCTCCCAAATTATTTGATGAAGAATTTTATTGGAAAGCTCCTTATCATCCGCACCGTCAGAACGCCTTTTCATTGCACCTAATCTCTTGTTTTTCTCGTATTTAAAAACTTGGGGAGAAATCTTTACGTTGGAAACTTTTACAACATAATCCTTACCCTGCAGCTTATCAACGACATAAGAGAATCCAAAAAATAATAAAAACGATCCCGCTAAAATCGTCAAAAATATTTTCACCACAATCGACTTAGAATATTTACGAATTAATTCCAGCATTGATTCTTTCCTAATTTTAAATACATCGTTATATTATTAGCAGTTAGTTGTTGTCGCAAGCGCAAATGGGAGGAATTTTATGAAATTTTTGATCTCAAATTGGAAAATGAATGGCGATGTTGAGTTTGCAGAAAATTTCTTCGAGAAAATAAATTCGGTGAAAACTAAAAATCGAATTATTGTATGTCCGCCATTTCCGTTACTCTATAAGTTTCAAAATTTTGCTCATTCTCTGGGCTCACAGAATTGTTCCGCAAAGACAAACGGAGCATTTACAGGAGAAGTAAGTCCACTATTATTGAAAGATTTCGGCTGCGAATATGTCATAATAGGACATTCTGAACGTCGTCGAATGTTTAAAGAGTCCGATGAGATAATCTTCGCAAAATACAATACCTTAGTTGAATTGGGTATCACTCCAATAGTCTGTGTTGGGGAAAATGAAGATGAGAAATCTGAATGGAGAGAAGTTTTGTTAATTCAACTTCACAAATTCATGAATGATGGAAATTTATCAAAAGCCATCATTGCATACGAACCTGTTTGGAGTATCGGATCTGGAAAAACTCCAACTATGGACGAAATCTACAAGGTTTTGAATTTTTTGAAAGAAACAACTCATTTTAGCTGCCCTACCATTTATGGAGGATCTGTAAACATAAACAATATTGAAGATATTCTGAAAATTCCTCCGGTAGATGGGGTCCTTATCGGAGGTGCAAGCTTAAGAATTGCAGAATTCTCTAAGATGATACAGAGTTCATCGCAAATTTAAGATTTTTTTATCAGAAAAACAATTGATTAAAATTTATAGGACAGTCTTGTTTTAATCATCGAAATTCATCGCTATAATGAAACGTTTTTTGGGTGAGAAATAGAAGATGAACTCTTTATGGTATTTGGAAAACGACATGAGTCCCAACGATTGCATTGGAATCGATGAAGTAGGACGCGGTCCTCTGGCTGGTCCTGTCGTAACGTCCGCCGTATGGATCAGTGAAAAGGGAATTGCATTAATTGAAAAGGATGAAGTAGAAGTAAGAGATTCTAAAAAATTATCTCACAAACAAAGAAAGAAGGTATTAAATTGGATCGAAAAACAACCTGAAGAAATTATGAAGTATTCCATAGGTAAAGCATCAGTAGAAGAAATCGATTCATTAAATATTCTGCAAGCGACTTTTCTGGCAATGCAAAGGGCTTACTCTTCCTTAAATTTAAACAAGCCATTTACTTTAATTGACGGAAACAAAGCTCCGGAACTGGGAAATACCCATGTACAAACTATAGTAAAAGGAGATGATACAGTCATATCCATAGCGTTGGCCTCCATCATTGCAAAAGAATATCGTGATAATCTCATGAAAGAGTTAGATAAAAAGTATCCACAATACGGTTGGAGCACAAATGTCGGATATGGTTCACAAAAACATATCTATGCAATAATTCAATATGGAGCTACCCCGCATCACAGAAAAACCTTTTCTCCTGTGAAAGATTTAGACACAGCAAACAAGAAAATCTCGAAATTTATTTCCTCAATCGCTAGGTGATCAAATCAATGTCTTTTACATCATACTGTAGATAGTGCAGCTTTTTAATTTCAATTCGAGCTTGAGAAAGGCTGCTTAATATCAGTCCACAAGTAAGGCTCAAGAATGAAATCATCATTATCCCTGTCGACAGTACTGCTGTAGGTAATCTCGGAACTAATCCTGTTTCTAAAAAAGTAGAAAAAATTGGGTATGCCAATATGATAGCCAACAAAAACAACATTAACGATATTGATCCGAAGAATAACAGTGGCCTATTTTCTCGCAATAATCTTATTATACTCCACAAAATTTTAAATCCGTCTTTATAAGTACTTAACTTGCTGTGGGAATTTTCCGGTCTCTCTCGATAATCCGAATAAATCTCTGAACAGGGCAAAGATAATGTCAGAGCATGAATGGAAAGTTCCGCTTCTATATCAAACCCGTTGGATGTAATCGGAAAAGATTTTACAAATCTTTTCGAAAAAGCTCGATATCCTGAAAAAATGTCTTTAAATTCACTGTTAAATAGCAATTTTAGTACAAAGTTAAATAACTTATTTCCCCACTTATGACCAGCTCTATAAGCTTTATCCGAAATTTCGTTTCTTGCTGCCACAACCATATCCATCTGCTCTTTACGGATAAGATCCAGCATTTTTACAGCATCCTCAGCGGAATAAGTATCGTCACCATCCACCATAAGGTAAATATCGGCGTTTATATCGGAAAACATCTTTCGAACGACATTCCCCTTCCCTCTTTTCCTGGATTTTACGACTATTGCCCCGGCTCTTTCAGCTTCCGAAAAAGTTTTATCCGTCGAACAATTGTCGTAAACATAGACAGATGCTCGAGGAAGAACCTCTTTGAAGCTACTTACTACGTTAAATATCGTGCTTTCTTCATTAAAGCATGGAATAATCACTGCAACAGACGGTATTTTTACCAGAGTTGCGTCGTTAAAACTGTTTCGATCTATCATTAGTTCCTCCAATGACATAAAAACACACAAACAGTTAACAAAAAGTAAATGTTTTTAAGGGACTAAACATCAGTGAAAAGAAATAAAACTAACCGACAGATTCTTCTACAATTTAGAAAAATAAAAAAGCGCCGATTGTTCAGCGCCAAAAAAAATAAAGAAAGATTGTGATTATGCTCTCACCGCATCTTTCAAAGTCTTTCCAACCCTAAATTTCACAGTCTTAGAAGCTGGCACCTTGATTGTCTTTCCAGTCTTGAAATCACGTCCAGGTCTCGCACTCCTTTCTGCGACCTCAAAAGCTCCAAATCCGATAAGATTGACACTCTCTCCCGCAACCAACATCTTTTTAGTAACCTCGATAAAAGCATCCAAGGCAATCCCGGCATCTTTTACGCTCAACCCTGCTTCTTCAGCCATAGCTCTTACAAATTCTGTCTTATTCATACGAAACAACTCCCTAAATCAGTTGGATCCTAGCACAATCGGTAAAACATCATCAATAGACATTCCCACATTTTTCAGTAAAAACTCTCAAAAAAATACAAACTGATTACATTTGAACCAGTTTCGGAGCCATCGAACACAAACCTATATTGGTCATGATCGCCAAATCTTTTTCGGAACTGATTGGTTTTCCGTCCTTATCCAAAAGAATTCCTCCTGCTTCTTTTATCAGCAACATACCCGCAGCAATATCCCATTCATTTGCGTTGGGAGCACTGTAAAGAACATCTAAACGCCCCGCAGCTAAATAAGCCATATCCAAAGTCATTGATCCAGACTTCCGCACACTCTGAGTCAGCGATCTTGAAACTTTCGGAAGATTTCCTACTGAAACCAATAAATCACTCAATCTATTCTTGTTAGAAACGCGAATTTTTCGATCGTTTATATAGGCTCCATAACCTTTCTCGGCCCAAAACATCTCATTTTTCACCGGGTCATAAGTGACAGCGGCAACCACCTCTCCTTTTTTTTTCAAAGCAATGGAAATCGCCCAATGTGGCAGTCCGTGCATGTAGTTAAAAGTCCCATCCAAAGGATCTATTATCCACTTGTAAAATGGGTCTTCCCCAGTAATCTCTCCTGATTCTTCCGTAAGCATAGCGTAGCTTGGTCTGGCAAAAGAAAGTTCCTTTCTCAAAAGCTTATCCGCTCTTAAATCCGCACTTGTAACAAAAGTTTCATTCGTTTTAACTGAAACCTGCAAATTTTCTAACTCATTAAAGTCTCTAAGAAGTCCCTTGGAGGCCTTCACAACAGCTTTAGTCATAACAGTGATAATCGATGACTGATTTGGCAACTTTACACTGATCATCTACTCCTCCCTTCTTAAAACTCGAACACTCGCCTGCTAATCACCAGCAACCCTTTATTCCCGGAAAAAAAGAAGCTCCCGACTCGTAAAAAAATCGAAAGCCTCGAAAATTTTCGTAACAATAAAAATACTATCTCTTTGAGAACTGGAAGCTGCGACGAGCTTTCATCAATCCATACTTCTTTCTTTCAACAGTACGACTATCTCTAGTCATCATACCTTCGGCTTTCAAAACTGATCTCAAATCCGGTTCATAGTCAACCAGCGCCCTGCTGATTCCGTGACGAACAGCTCCAGCCTGTCCTGATAAACCACCACCACGAACAGTACAAAATACGTCGTAACGACCTAATCTATCAGCGATCGAAAACGGCTGCAAAACTAAGGTCTGTAAAACCGATCGACCAAAATAATCCGACATCCTCCGACCGTTGACTACAATCTCTCCATTCCCAGGCTTCAACCAAACTCTGGCGACAGACTCCTTACGACGACCCGTCCCATAGGTTCTACCAAAAGAATCAACTTTGCTTTCCAGTTTTTCTTCAGACATCATCAACTCCTCTTTACATTCTTAGAATTCATCGAAGCAACATCCAGCACCTTCGGTTGCTGACCCGAATGAGGATGATCCTTGCCACAATACACTCTCAAGTTTTTCAACATCTGACGCCCCAAAGGTCCCTTCGGCAACATACGTCTAACAGCATTCTCAACCACTCTCTCAGGATGAGCGCCAGTCAAAAGATCCTTAAGACTCCTCTCTCTGATACCCCCCGGATATCCAGTGTGCCAGTAAAATTTATGATCATCCAATTTATTATTCCCCGTCACCTGAACTTTCTCTGCATTAATAACCACAACGTTATCGCCGCAATTCATGTTAGGAGAAAACTCCGGTTTATGCTTCCCTCTCAAATAAGAAGCAACAACTGCAGACAATCTTCCCAAAATCAAGCCTTCCGCATCAACAACAAACCAATCTCTCTTAACTTGGTTTTGTCTTAGAGAAAACGTTCTCATACTTTATCCCTCACTTGCATGTAGTTTATAACAATATTAACTATATTCTTCAACCCTCTGTTTAAAGAATTTTCTCGACCTGAGCAAACCCCAAATCGACGTTTGTAGACCTTCCAAAAATAGAGACCGAAACCTTCACACGTTCTTTTTCGGCGTCGACTTCTTCAATTACCCCTTGGAAAGACGCAAACGGACCATCACAAACTGTGACCGCATCTCCTACCTCATAAGTAACCGTATGCTTAACATTGTTAGCACTATCCTCTACCTTCTTCATGATCCTCTGAACTTCTGCTGTTGAGAGAGGTAACGGCTTCCCCCTTGCACCAAGAAATCCGGAAACTTTTGAAATTCCTCTCACCAAATGCCATGTCTCATCGGTAAGAGTCATCTGAACCAATATATATCCAGGGAAAAATTTTCTTTCAGTCTTAACCTTCTCCCCTTTTTTTATTTCAACAACCTCTTCTTTCGGAATCAATATTTCTCCGAACATAGAAGACAAATCTCTCTTTTTTGCCGCGTCATATATCGCACCCAGGACCCTTTGTTCAAAACCTGAATATACGTTAACCACATACCATTTCATGACTCTGCTCCTAAACCCCTAAGATCTTGCTTAGACACCAGAAAATAAACCCATCCGTAAAAAAGAAATAGATCATCACAAAGATAACCATCAAAACGACTGCAACGGTCATCCCCACAGTCTCCTTCTGCGTGGGCCACGTAACCCTCTGCAACTCTCTCTTTACCTGACTAACAAACTCAGTGGGACTTATCATTTATAACCTCTCTATGGCAGGGGCGGAGGGAATCGAACCCCCAACCTGCGGTTTTGGAGACCGCCACTCTAGCCTAATTGAGCTACACCCCTATAAAACCCTAACATTTCGCTGTTAAGGTATCATATATTCAAACAAAACACAATTAGGAGTTACGACGCAAAAATGCGGGAATTTCCAAATCTTCTTCCTGTTGATCCGACATCCTAGATACCCGGCGAGCCGAAACCTCTTCACTCTTTTTAGAAGAAAACGACCTAATACCTGTCAGTCTTTCAAACAGAGACCTCTTCCTTTTTCGACTCACATTGGAAACTGCTCCAAGAGTACGATCTTGGGACTGACCACCCGACTCAACGCGAGCATTGACAACAACCTTTTCCTGAACTGTTTCCACCTGACTAGAATTCTCATTGGATGGCACATTCTCTCCGCTTTGGGAAGTCTCAATCTCTTTCTCTTCCAACTTCCGCAGCTTTTCCTTCACTGCTTCCGCTTCAATCCCGGTAGCAACAACAGACACTCTCATACGTCCACTCATCTTTTCGTCAAAAGTCGAACCGAAAATTATCCTTGCTTCAGGATCCACCTCTTCCCTAATTCTGTTGGCCGCTTCATCTACCTCATAAAGAGTCATATCGTATCCACCAGTGATGTTAATCAGGATTCCTCGAGCCCCTTTCATGGAAACGTCATCCAATAACGGGTTGGATATAGCAGCCTCAGCTGCTTCAATCGCCCTCCTGTCGCCTTCCGCTTCACCTGTTCCCATCATTGCCTTACCCATCTCACTCATGACCGTCTTTATGTCCGCGAAATCCAAGTTAATTAACCCAGGCATGACCATGAGATCGGTAACTCCCTGAACACCCGCTCTCAAAACATTATCAGCCATGCGAAAAGCATCCGCAAAGGTCGTCTTCTCATTCGCGACACGGAACAAATTCTGGTTAGGGATAACCAACAACGTATCAACATACTGCTGCAACTCATCAATACCTTTCTCGGCGAAACGCATTCTGTTTGTGCCCTCGAAATGGAAAGGTTTAGTCACAACACCTATTGTGAGGATCCCCATCTCTTTAGCTAACCTTGCAACAACAGGAGCAGCACCTGTACCTGTCCCTCCGCCCATTCCGGCGGTAATAAACACCATATTACTATTTTTGATATGAGAAACTATATCCTCAATAGCTTCTTCCGCTGCAGCACGCCCCACATCAGGACGAGCCCCGGCTCCCAAACCACGAGTGATCTCTAATCCTAACTGAATCCTTTTTTCGCAAAGCGACTGAGTAAGGGCTTGAGCATCGGCATTTGCCACAACGAATTCCACCCCCTTCAGATCGGAATTAATCATGTTGTTTACAGCGTTACCTCCAGCTCCACCTACACCTATTACTGTAATCTTAGGTCTCAAAAAACTCTCAGAATCAGAAAATGAATCCTCTGAAAAAAAATCCCCCTGCGGACTCTTGTCCTCAGCAACAACACCCTCTGTAACACTTTCCCCAGCCATAAAAATTCCCCATACAACAATGTCGTAAACATTCTATAGTACGGAATTATTCATTACAAGTTGTTTTCGATCCAATTTATGGTTTTTTTTAACAATCCATCCCTTCTTTTTTGTTCGGAACTATTTTGAAGCATCACCTTAACGTTATCGGACAGCATAGCAAACTTTATCATACCAATAGTGGTAGCAAAATCATTCCCGATTTGTATTCCAAGGGTCTCCGAAAAATCCTCCATTTTTCTCATATCCACCCTCTTTTTGAAAATTTGCGACATGAATTCTCTCACACCGGTAAGCATACTACCGCCTCCTGTTATCACAAAACGTCTTGCGAAATTATCTTTAAACACAGAATTATCAATTTTTTCTTTGATTAATTTCAGTATTTCCTCCACACGAGGTTGAATTATCACATTTAACTCGCTCTTTGGTATTTGTTGCAAATCTATCGTGTTATCCTCCTCTTGCAGCGGAACCAAAATCATATTTTTTTTATCATCAAAGGACTCAAATGCTGCTCCATGCAAGGTTTTTAAACGTTCGGCGTTAGATCGGGAAACACTCATACCGTAGGCAATATCCTTAGTAATATTTTGTCCTCCAACCGGAATAACTTCCAATCCGCAAAATATTCCTTTGAAAAAGAAATTTATCGTAGTAACACCGCCCCCGAAATCAACGACAATCTGATTGTCCTGCCTTGAATCTTCGTCCAGAACACAGAGTCCCGATGCATACCCACTATATACGACACCGACGACATTCAGGTGACATTTAGAAAGACTTATCACTATGTTGTTAATCTGAACTTTCGGAACAGTAACTACGTTTATGTTAGCTCTCAAAACGTTAGCAAACATGCCTACAGGATCCGAAGTACATGATATTGCATCTATCTCAAATGATATTGGTATTGAGTGAATAACCTCAAATTCAGGCTTTTTTTGTATTCCGTTGTAAATAAGTTTTTCCACATCATCATGCTTAACTATGCGTCCACCAATATGGATTTCCGAATTTACTAGCTCCGACTTTACGAATTTACCAGATACATTGACGTAAATTGATTTTATTCTCAAATTTGCAGATTTCTCTGCGCTTTCCACTGCTCTGGCTATGGATCTGCACACCAAATCCATATCGGTGATCACACCACACCTTACCCCAAAACAAACGCAATACCCTGCCCCTAGAATATCAAAGCGTCCGTCTTCGGAAACACTCGCAATACAACAACAAACTTTTGTACTGCCAATATCAATTACAGCAACTACCTGCCCCGCCTTCATTTCTATATATCAGCTCTTTTTTTCACAATGACTCGATCCAAAACCCTCAAATCTATCTCCTGTATATCACTATGAAAAAATCCATTTTCATCAGCAATTTCATCCAAAATCTGCATAGCATATCCTAAATTTTTCTCCGGTAATTTTATGGTAATACCTTTGTTGATTTTCAGATTCCAACGACGTTCTCCAACAAATACCGCAAATACTAACTGATTTTGTATCTTCGGAAATTTTTCTAATACATACAGAAAATGCCTAGCTGACTTCTCAGCGCCCTTGCCAACTAAAATGGGTAAATTATCGAAATTCCCAATTCCGTCATTTTCAAGAACCTTTCCATCAATATCAAGTAAATGCAATTTATAATTTGACTGATATATCGCAATTGGAACCCTCTCGGACACCCTTATGCAGAATTTATTTGGCAATTTTCTTTGAACACTGGCCGATTTTATCCAGGAAATCTGTTCTAAACGATTTTTTACATCATTTACAGAAACATCAAAGATATTTTTCTTATATCTCAATCCCGAAGCCTTCAGCAAAAGCACTTCCTGAACATGTTCCTGACCATCAAATTCTATTTTTTCTATTCTGAACTCATTGGGAACCTTCAGCGGTTTCTCATAAAACCAAATTCCTGCGCCAACAATAATGGTCAGCAAAATCAAAAACAAATTGCTTTTTAATAACGAAATTATCCATGAATTTGCTTTAATCATCAGCCTTTCTGCCCAATTTTATGATTTCCCACTCAAGTTGAACGTTGGTTTTGCTTAGCACCTCTTTAACTATTTTTTCTCCTAAAATTTCAATATCGTCAGCTGTTGCATTTCCAGTATTTACAATAAAATTACAATGTTTTTCTGAGACTTGAGCTCCTCCGACTCGCAGTCCACGACATCCTGCTTTTTCGATTAACTGCCAAGCTTTATATCCTTCAGGATTCTTAAAAGTTGATCCGCAGGTACGGGCTCCTATTGGCTGAACCTCGCGGCGTTGTTTCATGAGCTCCCGGGTTCTTTTCGGAATAGAGTAATTTACATTGGATATACCCCTAAACCAAGCCCTGGTAATGATACAATCGTCAGGGATATCCGTATGCCGATAAGTCGCCCCTATATCTTTAACTTTGAACCACCGAACTCGCCCTGAAGTTGTTATGCCTTCACATTCGACCAAAACATCGGATATTTCCGAACTAAAACATCCCGCATTCATTTTTATTGCTCCACCGATTGTACCAGGCAAACCCATCAGAAACTCTAATCCGCCGAGTTCTTTATCCATTGCAACCGTCGAAAGTTTACTACAGGGAACCCCTGCACCAACTTCCAATATCTCTCCTTCAACAAAGACTTTTTTGAACCAATCGCCAAGAACAATAATCACCCCATCAATTCCACCATCGCGAATCAACACATTCGACATAGATCCCAACGGCATAATTGGAATATCTTTTGGAATACGTCGCAAAAAAAAGACCAAATCATCCATATCAGATGGTTCAAACAGGACCTCTGCAACTCCCCCTACTCCGAAATGCGATTTCTTTCCCAATGGAGCATTTTCCCGCAATATCCCACTTACTTTCGGCATTCTGCTAATAATTGACATCACTTCCTCATTAAGTCTGCAAACTGGTAAGCCCAATTTGTCACATCACCGGCTCCCAGAAATATCACCAAATCTCCATGATTCAACATATTACAAATTTTAGATTTTAGTGTTAACACGTCCTGAGCAAAATCCGACGGCACCTTTTTATTCTCATTAAGAACCTTCAACAAAGAAAAATGATCTGTACCATTGTTTTGCTCCCCCGCAGCATATATCGGAACGACAAAACAATAATCACTCAGTTCCAAACACTCTCCAAACTCTGGAAGAAAATTCTTTAACCGACTATATCTGTGTGGCTGAATTACTGAAAATACCTTGCCTTTGCATATACTCCTAGCTGCCTCCAAAACTGCAGAAATCTCGACAGGATGATGAGCATAGTCATCAATAATTGTCACTCCATCAACTTCTGCTACCTTTGTAAACCGCCTTCTGACGCCCATGAACGACCCAAGAGCTACCTTCATATTTTCTTCCGAAATGCGCAACTCTAATCCTACACTAATTGCCGCTAAGGCGTTTTGAACATTATGCCGTCCAAAAACATTCAGTGAAAACCCTGACCAAACCTTATTGATGCCGTATTTATCAATTACATTTTCTGAAAACACGACATCGAATTGAACTCCGAAACTCGTAAGTTTAACTTCTGTACAGGAGACATCTGCCCCACTGCTAAAACCATAAGTTATAATTTTACGATCTTTAATTTGCGATGCAATCTTTGCCACTTCAGGATGATCTAGACATAACACACCTATTCCGTAAAAAGGAATATTCCTCACAAATCTCGAAAACGAATCCCTCAACTCATCGAAATCTCTGAAATTATCTATATGATCGAAGTCGATATTGGTAACCACGGCTATTGTAGACATTAATTTGGTAAAAGACCCGTCAGACTCATCCGCTTCGACAACAACCCAATCTCCATCTCCCAAACGAGCATTGCTGTTATACGCGTTAATTATCCCCCCATTGATAACCGTGGGATTCAAATTCGCCTGATCCAAAACAGCTGCCACCAACGACGTAGTAGTAGTCTTTCCATGAGTGCCAGCAACAGCAATTGACATCTTCATTTTCATGAGCTCGGCAAGCATTTCTGCCCTTTTTATCACGGGAATTTTTAATCTTCTCGCTTCCAAAACCTCAGGATTATCCTTTGATATGGCTGATGATACCACCACGACAGACGCTCCTCGAACATTTTCAGCTTTATGTCCAATGGTTATACTCACTCCCTTGCGAGACAACCGATCCATTATCGCATTTTCTCTTAGGTCACTACCATTAACTTTATATCCCAGATTAACCAAAATGTCAGCGATACCACTCATTCCTATTCCACCGACACCAACAAAATGAATAAATCCTGAATAAATCGGGAACTTTCTCACTTCTATCCCTCCATATTTTCTATCAAGAGCACAAAATTATCCGATGCATTCTGTAACGCTTTATTGTACATATGGTCGGACCTTTGTTTCAATATTTCCCGATCTTTTAACACTTGCCTTAAGATGTTTTTTAATCTTTCCGACGCATAACCATCTTCTTCAATCAACCAAGCCGCATTCCTATCGACATACCTTTTAGCGTTCAAACGCTGATGATTATCCATTGCTCGAGGATAAGGAATCAAAATAGCAGGACGCCCCACCGCAGACAATTCCATTAAAGTGGAAGATCCTGATCGACAAATCACCAACTGACATTCCCCCATTATTTCGGAAACATTGTAAAAAAATTTGTCTATCGTAGATTTTACCCCCAGACTGTCATATTTATTTCTAAGATCCTCGACATCTCCATAGGAATCCTGTTGGATGATTTCCAGCTCCGATCTCTCTTCAACCGAAAGCCCTTTCACTGCGGCTGGAACAATTGTAGAAAAAGATTTCGCCCCCTGGCTTCCTCCAATAACCAATATTTTTATTTTTTCATCACACTTGTATGGAACATACTTTAGGAACTCTTTTCTAACAGGAGATGGCTGCACTTTCCAGTTCCCTCCAATAGAGAAGGCTGACAACTTCAGGTTTGCAAAATTCAAAAGATAACGATTAGCGCGTCCGATAATTGCATTCTGTTCATACAAAACAATCTTGGCACCGCACATTTTGCCAACAATTACAGGCACCAAGGTAAATATACCCCCGAAACCTATAATCACATCAGGTTTTTCAGTCTTACAAAAACGCAAAAACGAAACGAAAACTACAAAAAATCGAAACAATAAAACAAGTATCCCTTTTAATGAAAATCTAACGCTTTTGTATACTTTTTTATTTTCGATATGTTCACAATAGACTGCTCCTCTGTCATCCGTAATCATCGTAACGTGATGATGTTTGTTTTCTAATGCCTCAGCCAAAGCTATCGCCGGAAACAGATGCCCCCCGGTTCCCCCGGCACACAATACAACTTTCAAGATTCCTCCCAATATTCGGAGGGTATTCTAATCAAACAGCAGATTCATGTCCAGACTCTTAAAAGATTTGTTCTCATGTTTTGCAATTGATTGTTTCAGATATCAATGCGATTATGAGAAGTATTAGTAAGGAAATTGGTTATGGACGAATTAATAATTCCATCAAAAGAAGAAACGAAGAACCTAATTTTTTTGTTTCACGGATATGGGTCAAACAAGGACAATTTACAAACTCTCGGAGAAAAATTTGCAGATGCATTACCTACTGCAGAAATTCACTTGGCAAATGGCATAGAACCTTGCGCTGAGTCATACGGATTTAAATGGTTTGGAATGGACAGCGATAATTTAGAAGATTGGGAATCTGAATTTTCAAAAAATGTTCCACAGATAACAGAATACGTAAATTCTGTAAAAGATGCTAAAAACTTAACATACGATGATGTAATTTTCTCTGGATTTTCTCAAGGAGCAATGTTGTCCCTCTCTTTGGGAATATATCTTAACATAAAAGCTGTTATTGCTTTTTCGGGGTTGATTTTGTCTCCTCATAAATTCTTAAAAACCACTAAAACAAAAGTCCTTTTGGCTCACGGATTGAACGATTCGGTAATTCCTGTTTCCTCTGTGAATTTCACAAAATCCGCCCTGGAAAAATTCGGTATAGAGACAAAAATCGCAATTGCCCCCGGATTAGACCATGCTATTAACGGATATCTTTTGGAGCAAGCTGTAGACTTTTTACACAACTTGTAATAAGCTGTCACTGTGATTGGGAGTGTATTTATGTCTGTAACCATAGAAGACGTGGAAAAGGTGTCTCATTTGGCTAAAATTAGCATCTGCGGAGAAAAAGCAGAGAAAATGAAAAATGATTTGAATAAAGTTCTTCATTTTGTCGAGCAGTTATCTTCTGTAGATTGTTCCGGAGTAGATGACTCCGTGGAGTATGATGCAAAGCTTCATGAGAGGGCAGACATCACAGTGCCAAGCGATCCCGCAGTTATGAACAATGCTCCGCAAAAGGAGTGCAACATGTTTGTGGTCCCAAAGGTTTTAGGATAGCAAGAAAAGAATTTACAAAAAGTCCACGGAAAGAAGAGGGAATGATGGAAAAAGTACATATGACTCCTCAAGGTTACAAAGCTTTAGAGGAGGAACTAAAGAGGTTAAAATTTGAAGAACGCCCTGCAATAGTAAACGCAATTGCAGAAGCTCGTGCTCTGGGGGATCTGTCCGAAAATGCTGAATATCATTATGCAAAAGACAAGCAAGGATTCATCGAGGGACGAATCAGTGAATTGGAATCAAAATTGTCACGAGCGGAAGTAATAGACATAACAAAATTAAGCGGAACCTCTGTGAAATTCGGATGCACTGTGACCATTTGTGATGTCGCAACAGATGAAGAAGTCACCTATAAAATAGTTGGCATAGACGAAGCTGATATAAAGAAGAATTTACTTTCCGTTGCAGCGCCATTAGCCAGAGCCATGATCGGAAAGGAAGAAGGCGATGAAATAAAACTCAACACGCCGTCCGGGACAAAAGAATACGAAATCGTAGAAGTAAAGTATGTATAGGGAGGAAAAATAAATGTTCGATCTTAGTGGAAAAGTGGCTCTTGTAACAGGCGCGACCGGAGCAATTGGTGGAGCGACCGCCCGAACTCTTCACAAAATGGGCGCAACCTTGGCTTTGTCGGGAACGAAGGTGTCCAATCTGGAATCTCTTGCGAATGAATTGAAGGATCGTGTTCAGTTGTTCGCGTGCAACCTGAACTCAGCAGAGGCTATCCAGGATTTAGTCAACAACA
>ODAI014822800.1_pt1 | contig 28894 bp, 22 predicted proteins | sample 1539321 | NCBI WGS metagenome assembly ODAI01 (sample SAMN02144231, study PRJEB22623) | gut metagenome | biome: sheep rumen | host: Ovis aries | place: New Zealand
AGTTGGCCGCTCTCGTCGTAGCCCACATATCCCGGAGGCGCTCCAATGAGGCGCGAGACACTGTGACGCTCCTGGTACTCGCTCATGTCAATACGCACCATCATGTCCTCGTCGTCGAACATCACCTCGGCCAGGGCCTTGGCCAGCTCGGTCTTGCCCACGCCAGTGGTGCCGAGGAAGATGAAGCTGCCGATGGGGCGTTTGCCGTCGCTGAGGCCTGTGCGGCTACGGCGGATGGCGTTGGCAATGGTGCTGATGGCCTCGTCCTGACCAACCACGCGCTTGTGCAGTTCCTCCTCCAGGTGCAGCAGCCGCTCGCGCTCGCTCTGCATCATGCGGGTGACAGGAATACCGGTCCATTTGGAGACCACCTCGGCAATCTGGTCGGAATCCACCTCCTCGTTAATCATAGCATTGTCGGCCTGCAGCTGTTTAAGCTGTATTTTAAGGTCGGCGACCTTCTTCTCGGCCTCCTTGATGCGGCCATAACGCAGTTCGGCCACCTTGCCGTAGTCGCCGGCACGCTCGGCCTGTTCGGCCTCCAATTTATAGGACTCGATGTTCTTTACTTCTGTCTGTATGGCTTCGACCACGCTCTTCTCGTTCTGCCAGCGGGCCTTCATCTGGTCGCGTTGCTCACCCAATTCGCTCAATTCCTGGTTGAGCTGCGAAAGTTTGTCTTGGTCGTCCTCACGCTTGATGGCTTCGCGTTCGATTTCCAACTGGCGGATGCGGTGCTCGATTTCGTCCAGCTCTTCGGGAACGGAGTCAATCTCGATACGCAGTTTGGCTGCCGCCTCGTCGATGAGGTCGATGGCTTTGTCGGGGAGGAAACGATTGCTGATGTAGCGGTTGCTCAGCTCGGCAGCGGCAATGAGGGCGTCATCCTTGATACGCACCTTGTGATGCACCTCATAGCGTTCCTTCAGACCACGCAGGATGCTGATGGTGTCCTCCACGCTGGGCTCGTCGATAAGCACACTCTGGAAACGGCGTTCGAGGGCTTTGTCTTTCTCGAAATATTTCTGATATTCGGCCAGGGTGGTGGCACCGATGGCGCGTAGTTCGCCACGGGCCAAGGCTGGTTTAAGGATGTTAGCCGCATCCATGGCCCCCTCGCCGCCACCAGCACCCACCAGGGTGTGTATCTCGTCGATGAAGAGGATAATGTCGCCATCACTCTTCTCCACCTCCTGAATAACGCTCTTTAGACGTTCCTCAAACTCGCCTTTGTATTTGGCACCGGCCACGAGGGCACCCATGTCGAGGCTGTAGATGGTCTTGTTCTTGAGGTTCTCAGGCACGTCGCCCGAGATGATGCGGCGGGCCAAACCTTCGGCAATGGCGGTTTTGCCCACGCCTGGTTCGCCAATAAGGATGGGGTTGTTCTTTGTGCGGCGCGAAAGAATTTGCAGCACACGGCGTATCTCATCGTCGCGTCCGATAACAGGGTCCAGTTTGCCGCTCTGGGCCAGCTGGTTGAGGTTCTTGGCGTACTTGCCCAGAGCATTGTAGTTGTCCTCGGCGCTCTGGCTAGCCACCTTGCTGCCCTTGCGCAGGTCTGCGATAGCGGCCTTGAGGCTCTTCTCGCTCATGCCCGCGTCCTTCAGCTGACGTGCCAGCTCGTCGTGGCCCGCAAGCAGTCCCAGCAACATGTGCTCGATGGAGACAAACTCGTCGCCCATGTCGGTGGCTGTCTGGGTGGCCTTGACGAGGGCCTGATTGGCGGCACTGCTCAGGTACTGGTCGCCGCCGCTCACGCGGGGCAGCCGCTCCAGCATGGCGTCTATCTGCTGGCCAAGGCGCGGAATGTTCACCTCCATCTTCTTCAGCAGATAGGGGGTCACATTCTCATCCACCAACAGTATGCCTTTCATTAGGTGGGCTGTCTCGATGGACTGGTGCTGACGCCCCATGGCAATCTCTTGTGCCTTCTGCACGGCTTCTTGTGCCTTGATGGTAAAATTGTTGATATTCATAATGCTATTTTTTTATTTCTGACATTGATTCCATCAACTACTGCACCAAAACTGATTGCAAGACATTTTGTCAGTCTTTCATGGACCATGAAACCAACAAATGAGACATTATGGCACGATCCATTAGCCGTGCCAGTGGTCTCCTCCATTTTTGTGGACTAACTGATGACCAAAACGTCAAAAACTTGGAAAGCCTTACTCCCAATTATCCCCCCACGCGGTGTAGGGTTATTGGGATGTCAGGCTATTAGCGTTTTGGAAAAACGCGCTCTCAAAATCGGTCATTTTTCTACTTTATTTTTCACTAAAAATATGTAGTAAACGAAAAAAAAAGTATTTTTGCATAACAAATAACACGATGTCACTATGACAAAACAGACTCACAATCAGACATTAAAAACAACCTCAGCCCGCTATGCCTACTCTAGTTTGGGCATTATTTTCCTTCTAACTCTACTGCTGCCTGCCGTCTCAACGGCCCAAAGTGAAATCACCCACCGTGTCACCGCAGCCCAAATGGGCTACCATGGCAAGGTTAAGTTTGTGCAGCACAGTGCTGTCTGCACCGACTCAGCCTACCGTTTCTTCATCACCACGGCCGAGGCTTACAACTCCGAGGGGTTGCGCACCGAGGCCTCCACAGCCGACATGATCTATCAGCAGGACGAATACTATGATTATGACGAACAAGGGCATTTGATCAACTATGTATTCAAAAGCAGTGGTCGCGACAGCGTGGTTTTCCACTATGGTGCCGATGGCTGCCTCAATGCCATTGACGAATATTTCCTAAGCGAAGACCCCACAGAGGGCAACAGTCTCACCACCAACACCGTGACCTGTGACGACCAATGCCGCATTTTGAAGAGCATATCAGTGTGGGAGGACACCTTCGCTTTCAGCTACGACACTTTGAGCCGTCTAGTCGAAAAGAAAAGCTCCACAAATACCACTATTACATACCACTACGATTCCAAAGGCCGACTGGAACGGGTGCACACCACGGGCGAGAACAATCCCGGCACCGACGACCACTTCCGCTACAACGACCGGGGTGACACGCTAGAAATCTGGCACACAAATTGGGAGCATATTGAGGGTGAGACCGGTGCCCACGAGGTGGGCGAACACAAACACTTTGCCTATAGCCGCTACGACGAGCACGGCAACTGGCAGGAGGCCGAAGTGACCGTGCGAGTCTCTCTCGGCCGCCCCCGCCCCTCGGCACCACCCGCCTACCGATATTACAAATATCGCATCATACGCACCTTCAGCTACTACGACTAGCCCTACCCTCAACTTTCCCTGCCCCAAACCACCCGCCATTCTCCTCATAGCCTGTTCTCCCCCTACCCCACCTTGCCCATAAACACCTCTCAAACAACGCCTATCTGGCTCCTAACCTGTACTTAAACCCAATTCGGTCGTTAGTATTTGGGGCAGATTAGTATTTGTTTCGAGTAGATTCCTTGCATCACTGTCGCTGTCGTAACGGGCTACGTCAAGACAGAGATGTGGCCAAAATGCCAAAAGAAATGTTAATATGCCATAAATAGAACTTGAAATAAGGATATTATGACCACGTGTCGTCTAATGACCGATTTAGGTTAAACACCTCCTACACAACTTCTAGCCAGTCTGCAGCCCGCCCTTCGGAATTGCCATATAACCATTGCCCCTGACTTGAATGGAGACCGTAGAATCTTTGTCGAAGATTCGTCCCCTGCGACGGGGAACCCGCGTAATTACTAGGTTTCTCCCCAAAAGGAGCGTTCCACCCATCGCAAACCGCCCCCAAACCGAACCCCGCCTCTTCAGTCCACCACAAAACTAATTGTCAATAAAAACTCCACAATTCAGAAAAATTTAGTAATTTTGCACCGAATTAATATCAAAGAACATCCATGAACAACAACAACCTTTTTGAAAGTATCGTTGGTCCGATTCTATACGACTACCCGTCGCCCTACATGGTCATGATGCGGCTATTAAAAAGCCTACGAGAACAATATTATCATAGTATTTCGGTACTCGGCAATGAATTGGAACCCGAACTGGGCGAAAGGATGAAGCACGAGATATTCGACACCTTCATGACCGAAGCCAAACGGCAGGAAGAGCGTGAAGAGGAGCTGACCCAGTTGTCGATAAAAACTATCATCAAATATGGCACCCAGCAATCTCTAGACAACGAATTGCCCCAAGTACTTTCGCGGATGCGCACCCTAGCTGGCACTCAGTTGGTCTATCACCAACCCAGCCCCTACTCGCAATCCGAACTGAGAAGGAAAAAAGCAGCCGCAGGACGGATTACGCTGATAGAGAGAATAAAAGGGAACAACTCTGAAAATGTCCGCGACTATTTCAATTCCATGGTCTACACCACGTTGCACACCTGCCAGACCATGACTCGCCGCCGCGCTGCTCAGTATCTCACTCGGCTGACCGACGAGATAGAGCAACGACTGGACAGCGGAGGGTTTGCCACAGAGACAGCTGCGGCAGCCCCGTCGGCCCCAAAACAGGAATTTACCCCCAAGCAGGTCGAACACCCCGAAATCAAGCTCTCACCAGAGTTGATGCAACTGGCCGAACACATGGCCGAAAACGTGCACGACGTGTGGGCCGCTACCCGCATAGAGCAGGGCTGGACCTATGGACCCGAGCGCAACGATGCCGAAAAGAAGCATCCCTGCCTCATCCCCTACGACCAACTGCCCGAGGAAGAGAAAGTCTACGACCGCAAAACCAGCCAGGAAACCCTGCGTTTCATCCTAAACAACGGATTTGAAATCAACAAAATGGGATAATCCGACACAATCTAGTAAATCACATTATATTATAAAAACAACATACCATGGACACTGCTACATTCTTATTAAAAATCCTCAGTCAACCACAAGCCAGTGGCAACGGTTGCTTCAGCACAGCCAACATAGCCATCATTTGCGGAACCATCGTCTGCCTGCTAGCCCTCTACCTCCTGTGCTACATGACCCAAAAAAGCCATGAGCGGAAGATGGCAGCCCAAAACAACCAAAAAGAGGCCAAAGCCACTGAACACACGTGGGCCGTGGAGAAAGACAAACGAGAGCAAGAAGAAGCCCTACAAGAGAGAAACTTCAAAAAGAAACATGAGTACACTCAGGAACTCCTAAAATTTTACAAAGAAAACGGTGACAAAGAAAACTACGTCAATACTCTAAACAAAATCATAGAAGAATTGAGAACTGAGCACTAACAATGAAACTAAAAGGTAAAAACTAAAAAATAGAGAACGGTTAATAATTGAAAGGTTAGCGGTTAATCGTGGAAGGGCGATAACTAATGAACAATTAAACTTCTAAACTAATAAACTATAACTTAGAATTAAAACGCCTAGCCTATGAGAATCAACCTAAAACTCATCAACTATTGGTTATCCAAACAAATATCACGGATTTCCTCAAAGTTTATCTGGTGGACTTTGGGCATCATCGCCACGTCGGTCATACTCATTCCTTGGTTGGGCAAAATACCCTGCCTTTCCGGGATAGGCAGGTTCTTTGTCGACATCTTTACCCCCGTAAGCTTTAGGAACCTTGGGTACAATGCCGACTCAGGCTACAGCTGGTTCTCCTCCATCGCCTATGCCATTGGGGTCATCATTATCACCGGCTTGTTCGTCTCCCTGGTCACCACCTACCTGCGCACCCTTGGTGAAAGCTACAAAAGCGGCACTCTGGATCAATACTCATGGCATGAACACATCCTCTTCCTGGGCTACGACGAGCTGATGATTGGTACACTAAAAAGGACTTGTTCCATGGGGAAACAGGTGGTAGTGGCAGTGCCGGAAAATGTGCCGTGGGTGCGCAACAAGATAAAAAGAAGCCTCACAGAGAGCGAATTCAAATGGGTGGAAGTGATACTGTGCAACAAGACCGACAAAGAAGACCTGAGGAGGAAAGCCTGCGTGGACCATGCCACCCACCTTTTCATCGTCGGCCAACCAGACGACGCGACCCATGATGCTTCAAACTTCAAGTCGCTGGATGCAATTGCCGCCATCGTGGGAGAAGAAACCGACCTGGCCTGCTACATCTATATTCGCAACAGGGCAACGCTCTCACTGGTGCAACGGCAAGGATTTGACAGCAAGGACGATTCCAAGTTACGGCGCATCACTAATCCGTTTAACTTTTACGAAAACATGGTTGGTAAGTTGCTCTGTGGCGTAGACTGTGAGAATACGCTGATGACTCTCGACTACCACAGTTCGAAACGTAATCTAGCCATGTGTCCCAGGGCGAATGTCCATCTAGTTATTCTCGGCATGACAGAAGTGGGCATGGCATTGGCGCGCGAGGTGCTGATGGTGGCCCATTACCCCAACCACAGGGTCAGGATCACCCTTGTGGACGAAAAGGCCCGCGAGGAGATGTTCTACTTTTGTGGACGATACAAAGAGTTGTTCAAGTACTGCAACCTTTCCTACGAAGATCTTGACAACACCTCTGTCAGCCCATACCCAACCCGGACAGCCAATACCCTTTTTGACGTAGACTTCCATTTCATCCAAGCCAGCATTGCCCACCCCCTACTAATGGAGCGGCTTGAGACATGGAGCAAGGATGAAAACCAGTTGATGACCCTTGCAGTCTGCACCGCAGACTCTCCCCGAAATATGGCCACGGCACTCTACATGCCAAGAACCATACTGGAGAATAAGACACCTACACCGATATGGGTATACCAGCAGGGAGATGACAGCCTGAGAGAATTCACCAGCCACGAACTTTTTAAAAACATCCATACCTTTTCCACCGACGAATACGGCAGCGTGAATATTCTTGGCAGCCTTGAAATAAAATGGGCAGAAGAGGTGGCCATGGCTTATGAGAAATCAAAAACAGGTGGACTGAGGGCCAAACCATGGAACGAAATGACACAGTATGAAAGATGGTCTTCGCTATACAACGTCCGTTCCTTCTTCATGAAAATCCGAGCCATGGGCTATGAGGTTTGCAATGAGAAGGGGGGAATGGCATTGCACTACTATGGCGACGGGGACTTGTCGAGACAGAAACAAATGGACTTCTCTGAGCGTCAGATATTAGAACTGGCAGCCACAGAACACACCCGCTGGATTGTTGACACCCTGATCAAGGGCTTCCGCCCCACCACCGAAGAGGAACACCAGCAAGTCGAACAAGACCCCACCAACAAAGAAAAATACAAGAAAGAGCTCTTCGCCCATGACGACATAAGACCCTACACCGACCTGTCCCCCGACACCGCCGCCTATGACAAAAACATGACCGAAGCCATGATAAAGGCCATCAACCGACAGCTCCGCGATGGGGCATAATAGATTATCGAAATGATTGACACTATATACGACATATTCATCAGCTACAAGCGCAAAAGCCTGCCAACCGCCAACAACCTTTATTACCGGCTGACCACACGGGGCTACTCCACCTTCTTCGACCTCGAAGAAATGGGGAGGGACAATTTAAATGTGCAGTTGCTGAACTACATTGATAATACCAAGGGATTTAGCACCATCTTTAGTAAGAAATAATTAACATTTTTACCTTTCAATGAGAGCAAAACAAATTGCAAAAGATAATAACAGAGTGATTAATGATGGTTTTCGTGCCTTCATTGATGAGATCAGAAATGGGAATGTCCTCTTAATGATCGGAAGAGCATTTGAATCCAACACAACTGTCTTTAACGGAGACTTTTATGACTGGATTACAGAAAGACTTAATGAACTAGCTGGCACAAAGAACCTTGACTTCTCCGATCTTAACTGCGACAATAGATTTCTTTTAGACACCAAAGACCACAATCATATCAGAAACCTTCATGAAGAGATCATACGGATTATTGAAGAAAATGAATATGATGAAAGTGATGTATCTGACGGTTTATTGTCACTAATAAGAACTGGATTGTTTCGATTTGTTTTTACAACTTCTTTCGATCCACTTGTCGAAACCGCTATGAGGAAACAATTCGGGGAAGTTAGGGTGATGAATATCTATGACATAAAGAACCAAGACATCTTGTCCAAATCTGATTTTGAGATTCCAACTATTTATTATCTCTTTGGCAAGGCAATGCTTCCTATGGAAAATGAGAAAACAAAAAAGTTTGTTGCCACAGACAACGATGCTTTAGAGGTATTGAAGAAGTGGCAATTGGACATGACTAATTCCGTATTACTCAGATATACAGAAGACAAATATCTACTTACACTAGGTTGCACTCAAAAAGATTGGCTATTTAGATTCATATGGTACACATTGAAAGGAGATAGTGGTAAACTATCAAGAGGTGTTATTGCCGGTCACGAACAGAGTGAAAGCCTTTCTCATTATCTAAAAATGAATAACATCCTTATAGATAATAATGCAAATGAACTTGTTGCAAAAATATTGAATGCCCTAAATGAAGAAGATAATAATAAGTGGGAAACTCCGCAAACGTATTGCGACGTATTCATTTCATATTCAAGAGCGGATGCCGACATTGCCCTACGGTTATATAACAGCCTTACTTCTCAAGGATTAAAAGTTTGGTATGATAAAGTAAACTTGGGAGGAAGGCACGGCGGAAAATTCAAAGAGATTATACGAGAATCTATAGACACTTCAACCCTCTTTATAGCTATTCTTAGTCAATCCATTTCCATACAGGCACAAGATGTTCATATTTATCGTAAAGAGTGGGAATGGGCAAAAGACCTTAAATGGGGTCTGACTGCTGATTGTCGTTGTTTTGCGACTTTTGCTGATAACTATGACATTTATGGAAAAAAATACACAGATGGATTAGGGTGGCTTTCAGACACCGACAACTACATGTTCTCGTCTCAAGACCCATACTTTGACGAATGGGCAAAAGACCTTAAATCTAAAATCAATGAAATCAAATCTCATGGAAGAAGTTAAAATAAATGGTTGGAACATGCTTGATTCCTACAAAGAGGGACAGGCGATTTACGGACGAGACGAAGAAATTGAGTCTATTAGTGAAAGTATTGTATACAATGTTCAGACGTTTTTATATGGCAAGTCTGGAATTGGTAAGACATCCCTGTTGCAGGCTGGTGTTTTTCCTGTGCTCCGAAAAAAACACTATTTCCCTGTAATAATCAGATTGGCTTTTTATGAGACGGAAACCCTGGTGGATGTTGTTAAAAATTTGGTACTTGATGAGGCAAAGGCTATGAATATCCATATTGGCAAGTCTCCTTTGGAAGTCCATACGATTGATAATACCAACATATCTAATTGTTCTCTGCAAACTTTTTTTTCAAAAGTTAAATTTGAGGACGAGAGGGGTGAACCCCATATACCTGTGCTTATCTTTGATCAGTTTGAAGAAACAATCAATAATGAAGACAATTGGCAGAAGACAGTTGACTTTCTAAAGACTGATTTGTATGATTTACTGGACAATAGCAATGTCATCTCTGGTGAGATATTACCATATACCAATTATCGTATAATCATTTCCATGCGTGAAGATTATCTTTACTGCCTTGAGGATATTATTGACCGTTTTTCATTATGGGAACTCAGGTACAACCGTTTTCGTATTAAAGCATTAAATGATTTGAAAGCCACTGAAGTAATACGAAAAACATCAGGTATAAATGGACTAGAGGAAGGTAAAGAAAAATTAATAGTTGATACAATAATAAGAATAGTGAAATTGAATAGTGGAACACGATTCACAGAAATAAATACTGCTCTGCTATCGTTGGTTTGCTCATTGCTTTATGAAAATTCTGAGAATGGCTGTGTTCGATATAAAGACTTGCGAAATATCAATTCCTATTTACGTTCATACTACGACGACATATGTGACATAATAGGGAGTGAGGCCACACATTATCTAGAAAGTCACCTTCTTACAAAAGACGGACGTCGGAGCTATATTGACGAATCCGAAGCTATATATTCTGGTAAAATAAGTCAAAAGGCCCTTGACTTCCTTGTAAAGAAGAGACTTGTCCGACGTATTAAGACTGACAATAGTTCTAATAAATATGAATATATCCATGACCTTTTTGCAAAAATGGTCTTTAAGAGATTACAAGAAGATAAATCCAAATGGTTTTATCCTGAACTTCGTACTATTTCAAAAAGGGTAGGTCGATCTACGTTTGTACGCAAATTTTTTTTCACATCATTATCGGTAATAAGTATTTGTTGCGGCCAATTGGCTCTACATTTCTACATAGTGCATGATACTTGGAGGTTTTGGGACTTTACTATTTGCACATCAAATGTACTATATTATATGCTGTTTGTATTTTCTGTGTATGCATTATCCATTGTTACCAAAAGACTTCATGATGTAAATAAGTCAGGATGGTTGTGCTTAATAATACCATTATCAGCATTTCTAATTAGCATACCTCATATCTACCCATCCTCTTTCGAGAAATCACCATTGCTCGTCGCACCAGTATTAATAGGATATTTATTAATTGGCTATTTTTTATTCTTATGCCTCAAAAAAAGCGTAAGCCCCACAAAACCCAGAAACTATAGCAGAGAATACGAACAAGTCTTTAATATGGAGTCTATAGGCAATATCGAATTGGTGAAGTGGCTTACAATTGAACTGTTATGGTGGGGGATATGTTGTTGCATGACTGACATGCTAATATCTGCAAACTACGATTTAATGACTGACTACACGGGAACCAATACCTGGAAATTGTTCAAAGAACAAAAATTTATTATCTTGGAAAAATTCGGATTGAACAAATCCGTCCCTGCTGCTATATCCCTTTCACCTATTATTATCTGTGCGTCGCCAGCACTTAGAGCCCGTGTTAAATCACTTGGATACCCTGTATGGATTTCATTTATTCCTTATTTGAACTTTATACTCCTCTTAATTGGTTCTATGCCCAATAATGTACTTATGAGGCTAGGACTTTTTAGAGTCAACAAGAATGACCAACAGCAAGAAACGGATAATATCTTCGCTGAAATAAATGAAGACTTCAGTATTATCAACGACTATGACGTAGTTTATAAACAACAAGTAAGACATAATCTAAGCTTGGCTAAAATCATTTTGCTTTCAATCGTACCCCTCTATGGTTTGATTAATGGATTTAATAAAAAAGAGCCAAGTGGAGTTAGAGTCACATCATTATTTATAGGGTTAGTGAACTGTTGGATTATAAACCTTTTGCTTTCTTTTATGAATTGTATTAATGATTTTTTAGGCTATCTGTTAATTGTGATAGACTTAATTGCTTTATTAGTGTTTGTAATTGGGTTATTGTGTGAGGGACGAAATCAAAGACGAATGATTATGGATATAATGAAAGAACATCCAGAATATTCCATTAATCAAATCGCCCACGAACTTGTTGCTAAACCATCAGGTCTTGAAAAAGAAATAAAACTGATGAAGAAGAAAGGAATGATAATGCGAGTAGAGGAAAACAGGCAACTTGTTTGGAAGGTTAATGACACCTATAAAAAAAAATAATAACGATAAGTAAATATGAAGATAATCCAAAGTAACTGACACAACTCGAATGATCCACTCATTGGAAAGATAAAAGCGTCACCTTAAATGGATGCGAATAACTCTAGAAATGTTATAAATGAAGTCTCAATTGCAATGGAATATGGAAAAAAAGTTATTCCAATCCGATTGGACAAAGCCCCTTATTCTGAAAGCATTGAATACGACATTATCAACCATGACTATGTGATGTATGATGAATCCCGTTTAGAAGATACTATTCAAGAGATGTTGAAGATAATTGTGTCCACAATGAAGATGATTTAATTTGGTGCTGGAAAATATTGTTTCGCTGTTGGGTGTTTTATTCGTGATTTTTTGTGTATTTTTGCATGACGAAATGGCGGTTCTTATTTCGAGTGTCTATCAGTAGGTTTCTGTTAGTCAGCACCGAACAAAAGGTTTCGCTATTTTTTGAGAGGCTTGCAGGAGATTGAAAGGGTATGTGCAACGAATAGTTTGTCCTCTTCGGAGGCAGGTTTATATAAGATGATTTTGACAAAAACAACTTTTATGGCTGTGAAACAGATATATCTTTTATTCAGACGTGGGGGCATTGGGGGGCTGATGCTGGCATTATTGCTGGTGTTGGTGCCTCAGAAGACTATGGCCCAGGAAAATAAGCCCAGCATTGACTTCTTTTCGGGAATCGATATTGGACTGACTGACTTCACTTTCTATCGACAGTACAATGTGCTGCTTGGTCTAACCCCAGGGTTTAAATTAGACATGGGGCATCACTGGCAACTGTCCGCCAAAGGCAATATTTGGATCGTGAACAACTACAACAACAATCTCAAACGGGCCTATCTGACCATGTTGGTGCTGAGCAAGGAGCTGAAGGCAGGTCCTGTCTACCTGAATGGGAGCGCCGGTCTCTTCAGCAATGCCCGCTATGGTTTTGACCTGAAGGCATTCCTTCCAGTCACAGAATGGCTGGCCTTTGAGGCACAGGCAGGCTACACGGGACTGCTGTCTATGGCGGGCGGATGGAGCATGAGCCCCATTGGGAGATTCACTGGCACCATTGGCGGCGACATTTATATACCCAAGTGGAACACCCAGTTCCGCGGAGTAATTGGCACCTACGTTTTTCAAGACTGGGGTTTCGAGGGCGAAGTAATGCGCCACTTCAACCACGCCTCGGTGGGGCTGTATGTCAAATGGAACAACATTGCCGGACAATTGAACCAAGAGGGCATCAGCTTGGCCCAATCGCTCACGAAGGGCATGGACGGTGGATTCCGCGTAACGGTGATGCTCCCACCTTACAAACGCACCCATCGCACGGTCAACTTCCGACCTGCCTCAAATTACAACCTTCTCTGCCTGATTAGGGGCGTGAACATCTACCGCGACGCCAACCAACTCTACCATACCGACCCCGAGGAGAATATGCGCGACGGCTGGTTCAGCCGCGACCTGTTGCAATGGGGAAGTCACACGATGGAGCCCGATTTTAAATATCAAGAAAAGGAGGATAAAGAATGAAAAACTTCGCCAAAGCATTCATCTTGATGAGCGCGATTGCCGTTCTGCCCGTCATGGGTCACGCCCAGCAATACACCGGCATTTCGGGCTTTTTGCACATTCCCTCGGCCGAAATGAACCACGAAGGCGACGCCCGCATCGGAGCCCATTTCCTCAATAAGTCGATGACACCCGACACAGGTTTCCTTTTTGGTGGCGAGAAATACAACACCTTTGATTACTATTTCAGCATTACCCCCTACCGTTGGATGGAGCTAAGTTACACCAGCACCAAACGTAAAATCAAACGCCCGATGGTGGGCGACACCATCTATGGGGCCAAAGACTGCTACCTCTCGGTTAAAATCCGACCACTGGAAGAGGGGAAATACCACCCTGCCATTGCCATTGGGTGCAATGATTTGGGGACAACAGTCTTCGATAAAGAACGGACATCGGTGCAGCTTTACTTCTCCAACTTTTATATTGCAGCCACCAAGCACCTTACTTTCGGTGGAAACGAATTAGGCATAAACCTAGCCTACCGCCATTTTTTCCGCGACTACAACAGTAAGTGGAATGGTGTAGTGGGCGGCATCTCCTTCCGACCAGCATTTTTCCCACAGGCACGGGCCATAGTAGAGTATACTGGCAACGAATGGTTGGTTGGTGCCGATGCCCTACTTTGGCAGCATGTGCTGATACAAGCCAGCCTAAAGGACTTCAAATATGTCAATTTTGGTCTCTGCATACAACTCAATATGTTGGGTAAAAAATATTTATACTAATATCATAATCATGCAACAATGAGTGATTGTGAATAACCATGTTTAAAAAAGAAACAAAAAAAAATTGATAAATAAAAAAAAGTTTGTATCTTTGTTGAGTGGAATATAGTTGGAAATAGTCTGAAAAAATCATACAATTCCCAAGTATACAAACAAATAAGTAAGTACACAATAGAAAATAAATAATAGTAAAACAGTAAAAATACATTCTGAAAAATGAAAAAAATGAGATTTTTCCTAATGGGCACCATGACATGTCTCGCCATGTTTGCCACGTTGAGTCTCACCTCCTGCAACAAGGAAGATGTTTCCTATAACCAGGAAGAGGAAGAGGTTCTCTTCATGGGAGTAGATGGTAAAGACATGAACATTCAATGTCCTTTGTGCCATCAAGATGTGTTGCCTATGCATTACCATTCACATTATTATGCCAACGGTAACTGCCCAATTGGAGAAGCTTGCTCACATTGGCAGCGCGCACACTGGCACATATTCCAGAACGCTACTAGCGACTACACTGGTGGTACCTGGTTGAGACTCACTACCCACTATGGCCGCACCATTCCCGCCGAAGGTGATCACAGTGGTGTAATAGTTGCTCCTCCATTACCGTAAGAACAAGACAACAATTAATAAAACGTTGTGGTAAAAAAAAGAGATGCGCAAAAGTGCATCTCTCTTTTTTTGCCTCAGAACCGGGCATTAGAGTTCCGACGTAGTAGAGTAAACTCTTTGGAGGAGTGCCTTAATGTCGGCAGTGGCATCAGGTCGATGAGGTTTCTCGGCCGGGACTACATTGCCATTCACAATATCGAAACGTGTACTGCCACAAGTATCTATTAGATTCACCCCATTCTTGTAAGCATGCATTATCAGTGAGGGCTGATAACTGGCACTGAGGACATTACGACTAAAGACAAAATCGGTGGCATCTATGCCCATCTGGGCCATCAGTGTTGCCACCAAGTCGCTCTGGTTCATCATCTTGTCAACCACTTTGGGCGATTTCACTGCTCCGCCTACCCAGAGAATCGGAATGCGTGAAGTCTCCACGCTATAGGTATAGGCATCGCCATATGCCACCCCGTGGTCGGGCACCACAATCATCAACAAGTCATCCCAAAGTCCGTGTAACTTCAGGTTCTGAACAAAGTTATAGAGGCAAGAATCTGTATAAGCAAAGGCATTGGCCTTATCGTCGACCAACCTGTGGTAGGGCACAACCCAAGGCTCATGACTGCTGAGTGTCAGATACGTAGCAAAGAAAGGCGTCTCGGGCAGAACATTGGGGTTGAGAGTCAGCAAATACTCATCATCTGCCCCCCACTTGCTCTGGTTAGGAGCCCAGGCATAAGACTCTCCACCCTTGACCATAGCATAGCCCGTCTCAAAAAGATAGCCGCGCATATTAGTGAAATCGATATCGCCCCCATAATAAAAGGCAGTATGATAGCCCTCGGCATTGAGGTGCTTGGCCATCGACGGAAGATACTTGCAGCGGCCGCTCATTTTCATCACCGACGTGGTGGGCAAGCCGGGCCAACCGTTCAGGATGGAAACCAGGCCACGGTCGGTGCGGAAATTATTGGCATAGCAATGCGAGAAATAGACTCCCTCCCCTTTCAAACGAGTAAAGAAAGGAGCCACACTGTCGTTGGCAGTCATGAGGTTGCCGCCACCCTCCCATATCACCAGAATGATATTGGGGTGCTGCGTAGTGAGCAAAGTGTCAACAATGTCGGGATGGCTTTCGTAGACCTCATCTGTCATCTTCGCCAACATCTCTGGAGCGTAGAAAACAAACTCGTTCGCGAGGTCTTCGTTTTTCGTCATAGAGTGCAGGATATTGAACGCAGGATTCAGCGCGGCATGGTTGAGGAATTGATTTTTCGAGAAATAGACATAGCTGGGATTGGCCGTTGATTCCTGCACTCCACCACGCATACCTATAAAGTTCACACCCAAGAGCAATACTATTATAACCGTTCCCAACCATCTAATTTTAACCCTAGGCATATTCTTTGGAGTAGACCAACAGAGCAACAACACCTGTCCAAGAGTGAGTAGTGCAATAACCACAAAAGCCAACAGAATCAACCAGAAAGACAGACTTGCGAAGAGGTCTTTTGGATTTTTGGCATAGATGAAGTCGGCCGCATCAAGTTTTGAACCCCAGAAATTGTACAGCATGGCATCGGCCAGAAAAGCAATGGTGACAATCAGGCTGGCCAAAACAAACCACCATGAAAGCAACTTGCGAAGATTGACATGTTTGAACCACAATGCCACCGCCATTATCAGTAGAGGCACTACCATCAAATAGGAAGTGGCCACTGAGTCTAATCGCAAACCATGCCAAAGGACCAACAGTACCTCCTTGAATGTGACCCCATCGGCATATGAGAAATTGACTGCCAGAAACAACAGCTTCTGCAATACAAACACCAATAAGAATGAGAGATAGAGCCGAAGTATAGTAAACAGATATTTTTTCACAAAGAATAGTATTATATAAGTAAAGCCACACAAGGTGGCTTCGAGTATCTAAGTTTAAACCATAAATTAAAAACCTTCGGGGTTGAGTTTCTGGAAGTTCCACGAGTCGCGAACCATCTCCTCAATGCCATATTGTGCCTTCCAACCCAGTTCTTTTTCGGCCTTGGCCGGATTGCTGTAGCAGGTGGCGATGTCGCCGGCACGACGGGGTTTGATGCTGTAGGGCACCTTCACGCCGTTGACCTTCACAAAGGCATTGACCATGTCCAGCACACTGTAGCCGTGGCCGGTGCCTAGATTGAAGATTTCCAATCCACATTTGCGTTCAATTGCCTTCAGGGCGCAGACATGTCCACGGGCCAAATCCACCACATGAATGTAGTCGCGCACGCCGGTTCCGTCGGGCGTGTCGTAGTCGTTGCCAAAGACACCCAATTCGGGACGTTTGCCCACGGCCACCTGAGTGATATAGGGCATCAGGTTGTTGGGTATGCCGTTGGGATTCTCGCCAATAAGACCGCTGGGGTGTGCACCGACAGGATTGAAGTATCGCAGCAGCACCACATTCCATTCGGGATCGGCCTTCTGCATGTCCATCAGCACCTGTTCCAACATGCTCTTGGTCCAACCATAGGGATTGGTGCACTGGCCTTTGGGGCACTGCTCGGTGATAGGAATCTCTGCTGGGTCACCATAGACCGTGGCACTGGAGGAGAAGATAATGTTCTTGCAGCCATGCTGGCGCATGACATCCACTAGGGTGAGCGTACCCGAGATATTATTTTCATAGTACTCCCATGGCTTTGCCACGCTCTCGCCCACAGCCTTCAAACCGGCAAAATGGATACAGGCATCAAACTTGTGCTCTACCATCAATTTGCTGAGGCCCTCACGGTCGCGCACGTCCAACTCATAAAAAGGAATGGACTCCGTGCCGACAATCTTGGCCACACGGCGCAACGACTCGGGATTGGAATTGCTGAGATTGTCCACCACCACCGCGGTATGTCCGGCAGCATACAGCTCTATCAATGTGTGGGACCCAATAAAACCGGCCCCGCCAGTAACGAGTATATTCATATATATTGCTATTTTCTATTACAACTTTCTATAACGCAAAGAATGAGATAATATTTTGTCATGTACAGAAATTGTTGCCTACTACTCTTTTTTTCTACTCATGGTTGCACCTGCAACAGAAATTTAGGGGGGGCTCATAAGGCAAACAAAAAATGAAGAATAGGTCGAATTTATCTTTCAGAGAGTCCTACATAAATCGGCCGAAGATGGCGAAGAGTAGAGACAAAAAACAGCCTGCGACAACAACTGTTTTCAGCACGGCCAAAAGCAAACGACCACTGGGCGACTCCCAGAAGCCGTCGCGGTTCTTGTTGTCTTCATATTCTCGGGTCATAAGGCAGATAAGGTAATTGAATAAAAGAAAGGGGCCACTGAAGCCAGCGACCCCTTTGTATGTTGGTGAACTACTACCAAGCAAAGAGAGGACGGTTCTGCATCATCTCGTTGGCCTGGCCGGCAATCTTGGCGCGGACAGCCTCGTCGGTGGGGTTGCAGAGCACCTGGTCAATCATGTCGACGATGACGGGCATGTCGTTCTCTTTCAGACCACGGGTGGTGATGGCGGGAGTACCTACGCGCAGACCGCTGGTCTTGAAGGCACTGCGGCTGTCGAAGGGCACCATGTTCTTGTTGATGGTGATGTCGGCGGCCACCAGTGCGTTCTCAGCCTCCTTACCGGTCAAATCGGGGAACTTAGGACGCAGGTCAATGAGCATCAGGTGGTTGTCGGTGCCACCGCTGATGACCTTGTAGCCCTTGGACATAAAGGCCTCGGACATAACCTTGGCGTTCTTCATCACCTGTTGGATATACTTGTCATAGCTGTCAGTGAGGGCCTCGCCGAGGGCAACAGCCTTAGCAGCGATGACGTGCTCCAGAGGACCGCCCTGGGTGCCGGGGAACACAGCGCTGTCGAGCAGGGCACTCATTTTCTTGATTTCGCCCTTCGGAGTGGTCTTGCCCCAAGGATTGTCGAAATCCTGACCCATGAGAATCATACCGCCACGAGGTCCGCGGAGGGTCTTATGGGTGGTGGTGGTGACAATGTGGCAATACTTAAGGGCGTTGTTCAGGTAGCCCTTGGCAATGAGGCCGGAGGGGTGGCTGATGTCGCCCATGAGGATGGCGCCAATCTTGTCGGCAATTTCACGCATGCGGGCCCAGTCCCAGTCGCGGCTGTAGGCACTGCCACCGCCAATGATGAGCTTAGGATGGTGCTCAAGAGCCTTCTTCTCCATATCGTCGTAGTCGACAATGCCGGTTTCTTCCTTCACCTGGTAGCCAACCACCTTGTAGTTGATACCGCTGAAGTTGACGGGGCTGCCGTGCGAGAGGTGACCACCGTGGTTGAGGTCCATGCCCATGAAGGTGTCGCCGCAATTGAGGCAAGCCAGAAACACAGCCATGTTGGCCTGTGCGCCGCTGTGGGGCTGCACGTTGGCCCAGCAGGCACCATAGAGTTTCTTGGCGCGCTCGATGGCGATGGTCTCGCTCTGGTCGACAATCTGGCAACCACCATAGTAACGTTTTCCGGGATAGCCTTCGGCATATTTGTTGGTCATGACGGAGCCCATGGCTTCCATCACCTGGTCACTTACGAAATTCTCAGAGGCAATCAGCTCGATGCCTTTGGTCTGACGCTCTCTCTCCTTCTGGATGAGGTCGAAAATTTGGGTATCTCTTTGCATATCAAATATATGTATTAAGTATTTATTTTATTAGTGATTTGCAAATATACGCTTTTTTTGTGATATAAATAGTATAGTTTCATAAAAAAGATGGAGGACCTCCAAAACACAGTCCTTCAAAACACACATTTGTGCAGCCTATCGTTTGTCCATCACGCCGAAACGAATCCATTGGGGCTGCTCATAGTGTCCCTTGATAGCTTTGCGAAACCCCATCATTTGGGCTTTCAGCTGTGCCAGCAATTCGTTGTTTTCTCGCACCTTGACGGTCAGTTGGCGGCGCAGAGCCTCCACCTCTTCATCCTTCTTTTTCAGTTCCTTGTAGGCAGCCTCAAGCCTGTCCACTCCGGAGGCGGTCACGTTCAGGGGTTTCACCTCGCCCATGTTCTTGCGGAGCCCATTCACCAGGGCCTCGGCCTTGTCAATTTCATTCAAAATAGTGATAGACATAATACAAATTTTAAGTGTTACACAAAGGGTTCTTCGAAAGCGATTTTCGCCTTGAAAATCAGCGATAAAAACGCCCAATATGCTGTTCTACAAACCCCTATGCAAAAATACAATTATTTTTCGACAGGGCAAAAAATAATTTTCCAATGATAAATGTAACCTAACCTCCCCACTCGCCGACTTCCGCCATCAAGGAAATAAAAGTATATGCGGTGGCAATAAATTAGTATTATGGACGTTATACATATAAAAAATATTGCCCAATGAGAAAGAACTTTTTTCTGCTAGTCTTGCTGCCCATGCTGGCCGTGGTTTCCTGCGGCAAAGATGATACCATCAGCCCTATTGACACTGACAATGACGTGGCCGTAGTGCCAGAGGATCTGGTCGGCTACTGGGTCAGCACCGACCAAAGCACCGAAACCTGCTATCATGGTGACACCTACAGTTGGACCACCAACTACAAGGGCCTCTATTACCGCCTCTACCTCAATGCCGACGGAACCTACGCCATGGAGACCGACCTGCAACCCGATGCCGACAATATGGTCAGCCAAGGCCGGTACGCCCTTATGGGCGACACACTCATGCTCTACAACGACTACGACTGCCTGGTAAGCCATCGCACAGCCACCAGCATGGAGTTGGACTGGACCATCCGAGTGCAAGGCTGCGGCAACGACGTCACCTACTACGAGCACTTTGTTTTCGACAAAATCCTCCCCGAGTAAAAGTCCCGTCCAAATAACATTCCCTCATATACATATAAACCCCAACCATGCCCAAAGCCATTCTGTTTGACTTCGACGGCACCCTTGCCAACACTGCCCCCGGCATCGTCCTCACGATGCAGAAGACCTTTGAAGAGATGCACCTCCCCCAGCCCAGCGAGGAGGCCGTGCGACACACCATCGGACTGCCGCTGAAAAAATGCGTGCAAATGCTGGGCAACCTGAACGACGACCTGGCCGAAGAGGGCACCACCATCTATCGCCGACTCTTCCCCATCTACGAAATAGACCACATCAGCATCTTCCCCGAAGTGCCCGAGACATTGGAATTGCTGGCTTCCCGCGGCATTCGCATGGCCATCTGCCCCAGCCGCAACCGTTTTTCGCTGGACAGCATCCTGCAGCGGCACGGCCTGGACCCCTATTTCGAGACCATCCTCACCGCCGACACTCACCAACTGAAACCCAAACCCGCTCCCGATATGGCCTTGGTGCTGCTCGACAGGATGCAGACAAAAGCAGAAGAGACCCTGGTGGTAGGCGACACCACTTTCGACATCGAGATGGGCAACCGCGCACACTGCCCCACCGTGGCCGTTACCTATGGCAACCACACGCCTGAGCAACTGCTCACGGCCTGTCCCACGCACCTTATCGACCACTTCAGCCAGCTGGCCGACATAGCGGGATAGGCAAGCCATGAAAGACGAGATTTTCCACTTCCAGCAATTCGACATCCACCAGGGGCGTGCAGCCATGAAGGTGGGCACCGACAGCGACCTGCTGGGCGCCCTTTGCGCCGGTGGCAGCCGCATTTTGGACATCGGCACCGGCACGGGCGTGCTCTCGCTAATGCTGGCCCAACGCTGCCCCGAGGCACAAATCACCGCCATAGAGATTGACTCCGACGCAGTGCTAGATGCCCGCCAAAACTTTGCCCAGTCGCCCTGGAGCGACCGCCTCCATCTGGAGCACATCTCGCTGCAAGACTACCTGTTGCAACACTCTGTGCCCCAATTCGACAGCGTGGTGTGCAATCCGCCTTTCTTTCACCGCAGCCTCCACTGTCCCGATGCCGGCCGCACCCGCGCCCGCCACACCGCCAGCCTCCCCTTCCCCACCCTCGTTGGCGGGGCCTACAACCTGCTGCTGCCTGGCGGCAGTTTCTCGGTGTGCCTGCCCACGGAGGTGCTGGCCGACTTCACGCAGCTATGCCTCCAGACAGGCTTTACGCCCCGGCGGGTGCTGCACATCAAAACCCTCCCCCACAAGGCACCCAAACGCCACGTGCTGGTGATGAATAAAGAAGCCCATGGGGCGGTGCAGGAAGAAGAATGCTGTATGCGCAATGCCGACCAGACGCGCTCCGACTGGTACCTCCTGCTAATGGCTGACTTTCTCCTCTGTGGCCCACGGTAGTCCGCGACAGGCTCGTTTCCCCACCACAATAGAAACGCTTCAAAAACGTTACTCCTCCACAGCACTAACGAGGCGGTAACGAACCTATAAATTTTAGGTCTAGAATCGCCATAGAGAAGAGTGAAAAGAAACAAAGTGTAGAAAAATAATATGGAAAGTTTGTAATTCATTATTTTTTTTGTATTTTTGCGCATTACGACAATAGTACCCACCCTTTGTGTAAGAAGCTATGCACAAAGACGTTGAGTGATATTAGAAATTTATTAATCCATTATAAAAACACAAAGACAACATGGCAAAACTAAAATCATTGGCCGATTTGCAAGCTCTTTATGAGTCTTCCCAGCCAATCATGGCCGACCGCAAGGGGCCCAAAGGCTCCACCGGCACCAAAACCATCTTAGTCTGTGGTGATACAGGTTGTGCCGCTTCTGGCAGTGTCCCAATCATTGAAAACTTGAAGAAGTCCATCGAGGCCCACGGCCTTCAGGACAAAGTGAAGGTGATTCGCACTGGCTGTTTCGGTTTCTGCGAGAGAGGTCCCATCGTGAAAATCATGCCGGACAACACCTTCTATACCGAAGTGGCTGCCGACGATGTTGAGGACATCATCGAAACCCATATCATCAATGGCAACCGAGTGGAGCATCTGCTCTACACCGACCCTGACACCCAGGAGACCATCGAGGAGCCGGAAAACATCGGTTTCTACAAGAAACAGATGCGCATCGCCCTCCGCAACTGTGGTGTGATTGATGCCGAAAACATTGAAGAATACATAGCCTGCGAAGGCTATCTGGCCTTGGCAAAGTGCCTGACCGAGTACACCCCCGAGAAGGTGGTGGAAATCGTCACCGAGTCGGGTCTGGGTGGCCGCGGCGGTGCCGGATTCCCCACCGGCAAGAAATGGGCTGCCACCGCCCGCGCCAAAGGCGACCAGAAATACATGGTCTGCAATGCCGACGAGGGCGACCCCGGTGCCTTTATGGACCGTTCCATTCTGGAAGGTGACCCCCATTCGGTGCTTGAGGCTATGGCCATCGGCGGCTATGCCGTCGGAGCCGACAAGGGCCTCATCTACATCCGTGCCGAATATCCCATGGCAGTGCACCGCCTGCACATGGCCATTGCCCAGGCCAAGGAATACGGCCTGTTGGGCGAGAACATCCTGGGCACGGGATTCAACTTCGACATAGAGCTGCGCTACGGTGCCGGTGCTTTCGTCTGCGGCGAGGCCACGGCCCTCATCCACTCCATGGAAGGCAAGCGCGGCGAACCCACCTTCAAGCCCCCACGCACCTCGGAGAAAGGCTACTTGGGAAAACCCACCAACGTGAACAACGTGGAGACCTATGCCAACATACCCATCATCATCCGCAAAGGGGCTGAGTGGTTCAGCAGCATTGGCACGGCCAACAGCAAGGGCACCAAGGTGTTTGCACTGGCAGGCCAGGTGAACAACGTGGGCCTCATCGAGGTTCCCATGGGCACCACCCTGCGCGAAATCATCTACGAGATCGGCGGCGGCATCAAGGACGGCAAGAAGTTCAAAGCCGTGCAGACCGGCGGCCCCTCAGGCGGCTGCCTCACCGAGAAGCACCTCGACATCCCCATCGACTACAAATCCCTCACCGCAGCCGGCTCCATGATGGGTTCGGGCGGTATGGTTATCATGGACGAGACCTCCTGCATGGTCTCCATCGCCAAGTTCTATCTTGACTTTACCGTGCCCGAGTCGTGCGGCAAGTGCAACCCCTGCCGTATCGGCAACAAGCGCTTGGCCGAGATGCTCGACAAGATTACCAAGGGCAAAGGCACCATGGAAGACCTGGAGAAGTTGCGCAACCTTTCCATCAATATCAAGGACACAGCCCTCTGCGGACTAGGCCAGTCGTCGCCCAACCCCATTCTCTCCACCCTGGACAACTTCTGGGACGAGTATGTGGAGCACGTGGTGGACAAGAAATGCCGTGCCGGTGTCTGCAAGGACCTCATCCACTACGAAATCAACAAAGCCGTCTGCATCGGCTGCGGAGCCTGCGCACGCAACTGCCCCGTGGAGGCCATCAGCGGCGAGCGCAAAATGCCCCACTTCATCGACCAAGAGACCTGCATCAAGTGCGGCACCTGTGTCACCAAATGTAAGTTTAACGCTATTCAAATTAGATAACCATGGATACAATGATAGCCTTAACCATCGATGGTCATTTTTTGCAAGTCCCCAAAGGTACCACCATTCTGGAGGCTGCCAAAAGCATCGGTATAGAAATTCCCACGCTCTGCCACTATAAACTGGAAGGACAGGGCATCGAAAATAAACCCGGCTCATGCCGTGTGTGCGTTGTAGAAGTAGAGGGCAGCAAAAACCTCGTGCCCTCCTGCTACACCGAGTGCCGCGAGGGCATGATAATCCACACCCACACCCTGCGCGTCATCATGGCCCGCCGCACGGTGGTGGACCTGCTGCTCTCCGACCACCCCGCCGACTGCCTCGTGTGTCCGCAGTCGGGCAAGTGCGAGCTGCAAAAACTGGCCCTCGACCTCGGCCTGCGCGAAATCACCTACAGCGGCGAACAGTCGGTCTATAGGAAAGACATCTCCCCCGCCATCATCCGCGACATGAACAAGTGCATCATGTGCCGCCGCTGTGAGACCGTCTGCAACCAGATGCAGACCGTCGGCGCCCTCTCCGCCATCAACCGCGGCTTCACCGCCGTCGTTGGCACCGCCTTCGAGCAGAACCTCAGCGACAGCACCTGCGTCATGTGCGGCCAGTGCGTCCAGGCCTGCCCAGTGGGAGCCCTGAGCGAGGTGGACAACACCCGCGACGTGATGAAGGCCCTCAACAACCCCAAGAAAACCGTCATCGTGCAGACCGCTCCCGCCGTGCGCGTCGCCCTGGGCGAAGAGTTCGGCATGGAGCCCGGCTCGCGCGTCACCGGCAAGATGGTCACCGCCCTGCGCCAGCTTGGTTTCAACTATGTGTTCGACACCGACTTTGCAGCCGACCTCACCATCATGGAGGAAGGCACCGAGATGCTCAACCGCATTGCCCGCTACAAAGAGGGCGACAAATCGGTCCGCCTGCCCATCATGACCTCCTGCTGCCCGGGCTGGGTCAACTTCTTTGAGACCTACTACCCCGACATGCTGGACGTGCCCTCCACCGCCAAGAGCCCCATGATGATGTTCGGCGCCATCGCCAAAAACTACTGGGCCGAGAAACTGGGCATTAAACGCGAAGACCTGGTGGTCGTAGCCATCATGCCCTGCGTGGCCAAGAAATATGAGTGCCAGCGCGACGAGTTCAAAGTGGACGGCAACCCCGATGTGGACATCTCGCTCACCACACGCGAACTGGCCGATATGATTCGCTACCTTGGCATCAAATTCGACCAGCTGCCCAACGGCGAGTTTGACCGCCCGTTGGGCGAGAGCACCGGTGCCGGTGCCATCTTTGGCGCCACCGGCGGCGTTATCGAGGCAGCCACCCGTACCGCTTACGAGCTCTACACCAAGAAGCCCCTCGGCAAGGTGGACTTTGCCCAACTGCGCGGCTTGAGCGGCGTGCGCGAGGCCACCGTTGACTTCGACGGCACCCCCATCCGCATCGGCATTGCCCACGGACTGGGCAACGCCCGCAAACTGCTGGACAAAGTGCGCAGCGGTGAAGAGTTCTTCCACGCCATCGAAATCATGGCCTGCCCCGGCGGCTGTGTGGGTGGTGCTGGTCAGCCCTACCACCACGGCGACTTCTCCAAGGTGGAGAAACGCCTCAACGCCATCTATGAAGAGGATGCAAGCATGCCTATCCGCAAATCGCACGAGAACCCCTATATCAAGCAGCTCTACCAAGAGTACCTGGGCGAACCCTGCAGCGAAAAGGCACACCGCCTGCTCCACACCCACTACTTCGACAAGTCAAAAAAGAATTACGGACTCTAAAAAAACGAGAAAGCCATGTGTAAATTTGAACTGAACGAAACCAACAAGCAGATCATCATCGATGTCTGCCGCGAGAACCAATTCTCTGCCGGCAACGTAATCCACGTGCTGCATGGCGTGCAGGGCAAACTGGGCTATCTCCCCGCAGAGGTCCAGGAGTTCATCGCCAAACAGCTGTGCATACCCGTCTCGAAGGTGTACGGAATTGTCTCCTTCTATTCCTTCTTCACCATGAACCCGAAGGGCAAGTACCCCATCGACGTGTGCTTGGGCACCGCCTGCCACGTGCGCGGCAGCGACAAGATTCTGGAGGAATTCCGCCGCCAGCTGGGCATCGGCGAAGGCCAGACTACCGACGACGGCAAGTTCTCCCTCAGCACCCTGCGTTGCGTGGGAGCCTGCAGTCTGGCCCCTGTGGCCATGATAGGCGAGCGGGTCTTCGGCCGCCTCACCCCCAACCAGGTGGCCGGCATCATTGCCGAATATCGCGACAAATAAAGTCTATAGCCCTTTATCAGGGCCATACTTTAACCCTTTTGAGAGGATGCTTTCGGGCATCCTCTTTCTTTATACTATATGAGTGTCAACTACCATCAAAAAAAATACTAAAAAAAGCCGCTAATATAAAAAAAATTCATATTTTTGCATATTCATTTAATCCAGACCTACAATGTACCGCCGCTGGCCCATACTACTCATTCTCCTATTCATTGCCATAGGAATTTCCGCCCAAGACCTTGGGGACCACCGCAGTGCGCAGTTTGCCACCCACGGCACCGAATTCTGGTTTGCCATGCCCAGATGGATGGGGCAGGGGTTTAGCGACCACCATCGGACCATCTGCATTGTGGCCGAACACGACTGCGATGTCACCATCTCCAATCCCTACAAGGGCTACTCGGAGACCTTTCATGTGCTAAGCCACTACACCACCAGCAGCTCACTTTATCTTACCAACTTTCACGACTTCCCCCTCAACGTGTCCGAATACTTTGACACCCTGATTCGCGATGGCCGCCCCGACAGCCAACAGCCATGCTTCCTTCCGCAGAACTACGGCCTGCACGTCACCAGCACCGACACCATTGCGCTCTACTTGCTCAATTTTGTCTTCGGCTCCGAAGCTTCCTTAAATGTCCTTCCCACCGAAATGCTGCGAGACGAGTATGTAATTCAGAGCTATCCGGCAGAAAGAGCACGTCAAGAAGTACCTGGGAACATCTATACTGGGCCCAGTTTTGCAGACATTGTAGCCACGGAGGACAACACAATAGTGGACATCATTCTTGGCGGCGCGGACCTTATGGGGCACCATGCGGGCGACACCGTCACCGTCACTTTGCAACAAGGGCAAATGTATCACATCCAGACTCCACAACCACAGGAGATAACAAATCAGAATGCCATGTCCCACGCCTTTGTTCCTCAGGCAATCGTTTTGAACAACAACATCTGCGACATCAGCGGAACCCACATCATTGCCCGCGACTGCAAGCGCATAGCCGTGTTCGAAGGCAGCAATAGGGCAACTATTCCTATGGTAGGACAACCATTAAGTACCGACCTCTTTGTGGACCAATCCATCCCCATCCGCTATGCCGGAAAGGAATTCATCGTGCCAAACCTGTGGCGGTCGAAAAAAGAGTATCTACGTTTTACCGGGCTGGTGGACCACACAACAGTGATCATCACCGATGCGGCCCGCACCACAGGCCGTATCCGCACACTGAACCTCAATGCCTACCAGACCGACTGGTTTGTGATGGACACCAACGAAGGTCCTTTCCACATCACCACCACACAGCCAATTATTCTAAAGGAATACACCTCTGGCTCTTGTATCAATGTGCTGCCCACCGAGTGGTGGAACAGCAACCCCATCCACAACCACACGATCCACTGGGTGGACAATAACAACAACCGATACCACGGTACCTACGAGACCTATATCTTAACCAGAACAGAAGACGTGCCCTTCATGCAACTTGACGGATACGACATATCCAATCTCTTTCAAAGCATCAGCGGCACCCCCTACAGTCACGCATTTGTAGGCCATACGAGCAGTTTCAACTCAATTGGCACCCACGACATCGACTGCCCACGCAATGATGGCCAAAAGGGCTATTTCGTCGCATGGATGCAGACTGAGGCAACCGCTTGGGCCTACTTATCTCACTGGCAGCAGTCACACATACAGCCAGGCGGGTGCTACCTGCGGGTCAACGGAATTCCTGCCCAGCAGTTGCCCTACGACAGCATCTGGTGCATGTACGACCCCATCCATTTTCACGCATGGAGCGAACGACCCGCCGACAGCATCATCTGGGACTTCGGTGACGGCACTGTCCAACGCTATGCCTACGACGACGGCCAGCAGGTTGACTACACCTACAATACTAACGGAGACTTCCTCATGCGCCGCATCATCACCTGGCGCGACGAAAGCACCGAACCCTGCCTGGGTGGCCGCAGTGCCTTCACCCGCACCCCCGACACCATGTCGGTCCACATCAACATACGCAACCACTTCGACTCCACCATCATCGTCCGCCTGTGCGAGGGCAGCTACTACTTCCGCGACGAGGAATACGCCTACACCGACACTTTCTACAAGACCACCTACTGGACCCCTTCGGGCTGCGACACCCTCTGGACCATCGACCTCGTCACCTGCCCCCACTGCCACTACGTCAACGACACCGTCAGCACCGCCGACATGCCCCACCGCTGGGGCGGCATCACCTTTGGCAGCGAAGTGACCGACTACCCCATCTACATCTCCATTAACGACACCTGCGACAGCATCATCCTCTACACCCTCGTGGTCATCAAACATTGGGGCGAACCGCCACTCGACAGCACCTTCATCCTCGTGCCCAACATCTTCACCCCCGGCCAAGAAACCAACAATCGGTTCAAGATAGTGGCCAACAAGTTCATCCTCGAAGCCCAAGTCAACCTCTTCGACCGCAGGGGCGTGAAGGTGGCCGAGTTCGACGGCCTCACCGGAGACTGGGACGGCACCCACGACGGCATCCCCCTCCCTCAAAGCTCCTACGTCTACTACATCCGCTACCGCGACACCTCCGTCAACGGCTGGAAAAACCTCAAAGGCACCGTCACCCTCATCCGCTGACCATAGCGATTGGTGATTAGTGAATGGTGTTAAGTCGGTAAGCAAAATTAATGTGCATATTGTTTAAACACGAATTACCATTAATAATCCATTAATTTAAAATTAATGGTCAATTAGATGGCAATTATATGTAAAATAAATTTGAGCAATTACTTAA
>ODAI011900938.1_pt1 | contig 28864 bp, 21 predicted proteins | sample 1539321 | NCBI WGS metagenome assembly ODAI01 (sample SAMN02144231, study PRJEB22623) | gut metagenome | biome: sheep rumen | host: Ovis aries | place: New Zealand
CAATGACCCGAAGTTGGACAAGGACTATTACCAGAAGTCGCTGGCCGACTGTCACGTGGTGTTCCCTGCAGGAAATCCAGCGGAAGACCTGTGCCTGTTGTCCCACTGCCACTATCTCATCGGAGCGCCCAGCACCTTCACTCTCGTAGCGGCCATGTATCACGACACGCCCCTTTACTGGATAGAAAACCCGAAGGCCGCGATAGCCTTCAGCACCTTCGACGATCTCTTCCGTCACATCTATTAATTTAATAACTAACAATTATCTGTGCTCTCTGGGGCCAGGCCCCAAAGTGGAACCGCAGGCCTCGGGTCTGGCGCCAAAGTACAGTCGCCTGCGACTTTACTTTGGGACCTGACCCCAGCAAGCATGGGATTGGTGTATACCACCGTTTTGGATTGATATTTGTATTTTCATAGCATATCGCCTACTGTGAAGTGCGCAGAAGAAATTGTTTTTCATAGCATTAGATTTGAATTAATATTGAAGGGACTCGGCGGAGTCCCATTTTTTATGAATAGGGGCGCATCCGAATGGGGTGCGCCTCTCTTTTTTGCAACTTGGGGCCTGGCCCCAGCAATCAATGGACTTTCTCCTATCGGCTGCTTGGTATTTTAGCCTGCAAACATAGTAACTATTTTCGGATTAGCGTGGAACCGAGTTTCCCGAGTTGGACGGCATAGACGCCCTTCGGCATGCCCGAGAGGCTGACGGTGCCACTCTCTACCTGGCTCTGGCGGACTAATGTGCCCGAGAGGTTGTAGAAGGTCACGGGGATGCCATCCTCTGCACCGTCGGCATAGAGCAGGTCGCCTGCCACGCGGAAGGTCATGCCTGCGGGCTGGTGCTGGCTCAGTGAGCGGATGCTGGTATCGATGCCTAAGACATGGAGCAACCCTTTATAGGCATCGATGAGGCCGTAGCCGTATTCGTAGTTGGGATGCCCGAGAGAATCTACGCCGAGGGGCTTGCTCGTCAGACGGATGGTCTCGAGAGCCTCTTGCGGGGTCAGGGTGGGCTTGGCCTCGAGCCACAGGGCGATGATGCCTGCAACCACTGGTGATGACATCGACGTACCAAGGCCGACGCGCCAGGGATAGATTTTGCCGTTGAACTCAGTTTCGGTGAAGTCTATGATGTTGTCTGCGCCTCGACTTGAGAAACTGCTACCTGCAGAAATGACACTAGAGCCGGGAGCCACGACATCGGGTTTGGCGATGCCTGTGAATGCCGGGCCTATGGATGAGGTGCCGTCGCGGGTGCCCAGTAGGCCTTGGGTATCAGCGGGAATATCTGCAGTGGAATCTTTCGGCCCCAGGCGCCCAATGATATTGCCCACAGCGATGACATCTGCCCAGCAAGCGGGCACGAGGATGCTGTGCGCCTCTTTGGCCAGATTGCAGCGGGGATCGAGCGTGGTGTTGTCCAAGAAGAACACATGGGGGTCGGAAATGATCTTCACCTGAGCGTCCTTGCCTTCTGCCACGAGCATGAAGCTGCCAGTTATATCCATATCTTCGGGATCAGTGAAGCTAAGCGTGAGGGTATAGATGGAGTCGAGCTTGGTGATTTGTGCCTGATAGATGTCGATGGTCTGCTTGGCTGTGGGCAGGTTCTGAGAATCGAAGGTGAGTGAATCGCCTTTCGTGTAGTCCTTCATGTTCGGGCTTGTGACGCGGATGCACTTGATCGTGAAAGGAGCCTCGCTGATGAAATGGAACTTTCTTTCAGGTTCGCTATCACTATATTTAAGGAAAACGCCCCCAGCCTCGATGCCCCGCTTCTTGACGGTATAGAAGGGCTGGACACCTGAGTTGCCGGCACCTGCGACGAGGATGTGACCAGGGCCAAGCATCTTCTTCATGGCCTGCTCTGCCTTGTAGAAGTTCACGGGATCGAAACCTGTGCCCGCACTGTAATTGATGACACAGGGCTTGCCAAGTGAGTCGGCATAGTCGAAAATATACTTGAACTCGGGCGACTCGAAATCTTTCATGTAATCTGTCTTGCGATCGATGGCGACAGCGCAGATCTCAGTTTCAGGGGCCATGCCCTGGTAAGGGGTGCCGTAGCCGCTGCCTGCAGCGATGCCGAGGACATGGGTGCCATGCTGTGCCGTGCGATAGTCGGCGGAGTGCTGCACGCCGAGAATCTCCTCCTCGGTGCGGTATTCGCGCCCTAAGGGGATGGCGTGGCCGTTGGTGTCATCGGTCTTGCCATTTTCCACAAATCGCTTGATGCGGTATGTCTTACCGTCGGCAGCGTAGAAGGTGGGGTGGGTGAGGTCGAATCCTATATCGACGATGCCGAGGATGACTCCTTTGCCCGTGTAGGCTTGGGTAAGGCCTGCGCCTGTACCGTCCCTTACTTGTTCGATGTTTACCCATTTCGCCGTGCGGTCGTTGGGTGAGGCAGCGGTGCCTGTGGTCATCAGGCAGCAGGCAGCTGCGAGGATGATGTTGTAGACTTGTTTCATTCGTATGATGGTGTTAGTTTGTTATCGATCATGCGCTGCATGTATTGCTGGATGATGGCCTTCACCTCGCGCTCCATCTGTGGCTGCTCGGGGCAGCGGCCCTTGAGGTTGTGCTGCATGAGGTAATCCGTGAGGCGATAGACACCGATGGTCTGCTGGCCGTCGAACTGTAGCACGTAGTCGCCTTTGCAGTACTGATAGACTCCGTCGAGGTAGTTAACGGCCCACAGGTCTTCGGCAGGGGTGTGGAAGAGGTCGCTGCCGAAGGCGACGTAGGGCTTGTCGTAACCCGTGAGTCCGAGGATGGTGGGCATGATGTCCGTCTGCTGGGCGATGCCTTCGCGGATGCCAGGCTCGAGCTGGCCGCTGGGATCGTAGACGATGATGGTGGTCGAGAACTGATTGATGCCGCTCTTATACTCAGCGTGGTTACTCATATTGGTGTGATCGCCCGTCATGATGAAGAGCGTGTTGCGGAACCATGGCTCTTTAGCAGCCTCACGGAAGAAGCGACTCAGGGCATGGTCGGTATAGCGGATGCACTTGTGGATGGGCAGTTCCTCCTCGGGGAAGGTCTTGGCATACTGCTCGGGGATATGGAAGGGGTGATGGCTGGTGAGCGTGAAGAGTGCCGTCATGAATGGTTCCTGCATATCGCTCATCTTCATGCGGAAATATTGCAGGAAAGGCTCGTCCCAGATGCCCCACCAGTTGTCGGAGTCGGCTTCGCCTCGGGTATGGGGATCGACTTCGTAGTCTTCCTCGCTATAGCACTGCCGGAAGCCCGTGGACTTGGTGAACCCCTGGAACCCGAGGCTCGAAGCTGGGGCACCGTGGAAGAATGCCGTCTGATAGCCCATCTGCGAGAGGCACGAGGCTACCCCTTCGAGATGGTTGGTGGCATGGGAGGCAGCCACGAACGACTCAACGAACATGGGGAGGCCTGATAGTGCCGAGGGCATGGCGTCGACACTGGAGCGGCCGTTGGCATAGGTGTAGCGGAAGCTGACAGCGTGCTGCATGAGCGAATCGAGGAAGGGCGTGTAACCCTTGTAGCCTGGCAGCACCTCGCTGTTGAGGCTGCCCACGTACTCGCGTCCGAAGCTCTCTAAGAAGATCACGACGATGTTCTTCTTCTGTGCCGTACTATCGGCAACGGGGGTATGCAGGGGCGTATAGATGTTTTCGAGCTCGCTGGTGTTGGCGAAATAGGCTGGGTTGTGATAAGAACTGTGGCCGATGGTGCGGATCATCGTGAAGGGTGTGTTTAGGATGAGCGAGGCATCATTGGGCTTGATGATGAACTGATTGGCAGTGCTGATCTTGATGGGGCGGTTATCCCAGAGTCCCCCGCGGATGCCAGCAAAGACGGCATAGGCAGCAATGAGCAGGGAAACGCTCTGGCTGAGATAATAGCGGCGGCGGGGCACAGTGACCACACGGGGCACCGCGTAGCACCACCAGAGGATAGCCACGAGCGCAAGGAACAGCAGCACGAGATACCAGTGCTGGATGAACTCATAGCCCACGATGCTGCCCAACTTCTCGTCGCCGCTGAACTCGCTGAAGAAGGCGATGGTGGTGCGGCGGGCGGTGTATTGGAAATAGACACTGTCGCCGAGGTTCATGGCGAGGCCGAGGCTATTCACCGTGAGGAAGAGACCCTTGCAAAAACGCTGCCACAGCGGGCCCTCCTTCTGAGGGAGGGGCAGCAGCACGAGCAGCACGTATAAGGCATTGGTATAGGCGATGGCCGAGGTGTCGAAATAGAGCCCGCCCACGAGGATGCTCCACCACCCATCGGCACCCACGAGGTGCTCGTAGGTGGCGCGGTTCTCAAGGAAGAACGCCAGTCGCGTGATGCCGTAGGCGATATACAGCAACAGCAGATTGAACAATAGCGCCACGGGCGCCGACTTTTCACTTCTCATTCTTCACTCTTCATTCTTCATTCTTCGCTTTTAGATCGTCTTCTGTCATGCGCTGCATGTACTGCTGTATGATGGCCTTCAGCTCGCGCTCCATCTGGGGCTGCTGCGACATGCGGCCCTTGAGGTTGTCGTGCATCAGCGAGTCGTTGAGGTTATAGACTCCGACAGTCTGCTGGCCGTCGAACTGTAGCAGGAGGTTATACTTCACATATTGGTAGATGCCATTGAGGTAATTGACAGCCCACGTTTCCTCGGGAGGGGTGTTGAGCACGTCGATGCCGAAGGCGAAGTACGGCTTCGGATAGTGGAGTATGCCCATGACGGTGGGCAGGATGTCGATCTGCTGAGCGACCTTGTGCTGGATCTCCGGCTTCTGGTCGGTGACACCTGGCTCGTAGAAGATAATGGGCGAGCAGAAACCGCCGATGTCCGTCTGGTAATATGGATGGTCGGAGAGGTTGGTGTGGTCGCTGGTAAGCACGAAGATTGTGTTGCTGAACCAAGGCTGGCGCCTGGCATTCCTGAAGAACTTGCTGAGAGCCATATCTGTATAGCGGATGCACTTATGGATCTCGATGCCCTCTTCGGGGAAGCGGTCCTTGTACTTCTCGGGCACCTTGTAAGGATGGTGGCTGCTGGCCGTGAAGACGGCGGTCATGAAAGGCTGGCGCATCTCCGACATCTTTGCGGCGTAGTATTGCAGGAAAGGCTCGTCCCAGATGGCCCACGTGCCGTCGAAATCCTCGTCGCCATCGAAGCGCTCGTCGTCGTTGAAGTCCTCACGCCCGTAATACTCCTTGAAGCCTGTGGCGCGTGCAAACGCCTGGAACCCCATGGAGCCGCGCTGGGCACCGTGGAAGAAGGCCGTCTGATAGCCCTCGGCTGCGAGTAGTGAGGCGATGCCGCTGACCTCGTTCATCGATGCTGGTGTGAGGAAGAACGGTTCTACGAACATGGGGATGCTCGAGAGGATGCTGGGCATGCCGTCGATGCTCTTGCGGCCGTTGCAGAAGGTATGGGAAAAGGTGATGCTCTGGGCTATGAGCGAATCGACGAAGGGGGTATAGCCCTGGTAGCGCCCGTTGTCGAGGTTTTTGTTCAGAGCCCCGATATACTCGCGCCCGAAGCTCTCGATGATGAGCACAACCACATTCTTACGCTGCATGCTATCGGCCACGGCGTGGTGGATGGGGGTGTAGACCTCTGCCATCTCTTCATCATTGTCGAAGTAATTGGGTACCACGAACACATCCTTGCCAATGGTGCGGTAGATGGAGAAAGGCGTGTTGAGCACGAGTGCTGCCTCCATGGGACGATCGACGTACTGATTAGCATTCGAGATGGTGATGGGGCGCACGGCTGTGGAAAACCCGCCACGGATGCCAGCCACTACGAAGGGGGCTACGGCGATGAGCGAGAGCAGCTTCGCCCATTGGAGGTGCCACCAGTTGTCGCTCTTCTGCGGCTGGCGCGGCTCAGCGTAAAGCCTGTAGACGGCATACACCACGAGGCCGAAGAACAGGATGAGGATAACGTTGTGCATGGCCTCGGAGAAGAAGATGCTGAGCAGATTGTTCTCGTTGGAGAACTCCTGGAACACAGTGGTTGTCGTGCGCCGCATGGTGTACTTGAAGTAGACGGCATCGCAGAGGTTGGCGGCCAGTGCCAGACTATTGATGACGATGAACACCCAGCGACATACCTGACGATAGGCATGCGTGTCCTTATGGAAAGGCAACAGCATCAGCAGGATGTAGGGGATATTGGTGACGAGGATGGCTGAGGTGTCGAACACCAGTCCGCCACCCATCATCTCCATGAGGTGGCTCCACGTGAGTCCCTGCTCGAAGTAGCCGAAGTTAACCACTAAGAAGGCTATGCGTGCCAGGAAGTACGTTGCATAAACCATTAGCAGATTGCAGATGGTAGCGCCCAGCGGTGCCAACAGTTCTAATCGTCGGAATCGTTTCATCATTTCATCTCCTTTAAGTTCTTGGCAGCTGTCTGCAGGATGGCCTTGCCTTTCTTCAGCAGGGCCTCGCCGTCGCTGCTCTCATCGAGTATCGTGCGGTTCGCATTCAGGTCGAAGATAGCAAACCCCGTGCTGTCGCGCATCGTGATGCCGTTGTTATAGGTGTGTACGGCAAAGGGGTAGGTGTAGCCCTTGCTCATGACATCGCGACTGAAGGGATAGTCATCATGTCCGATGCCGAGTTGTCCCAAGAGAGTGGCGGGAAGATCCGTCTGGTTACAGATCTGCTCGATGCGTCGCGGCTCCTTCACGGCACCACCCAGCCAGAGCATGGGCACATGGTCGTGTTCTGGGTGGTCTTCCTCAACGCCCAGATAGGAGAACCCATGATCGGGGAGGAGGATTACCAATATGTTTTCCCATAGTGGCGTCTGTTTCATCTCACGAATGAAGTTGCCGATGCAGCCATCGAGATAGTTGAAGGCATTGAGCACCTCGTCGTTGAGGCGATGGGTAGGCACATCCCAGGGCTCATGACTGCTCAGTGTTGAGTAGCCTGCGAGCAGAGGTGCCCTGGTGTCGCTGGAGTCGGCAGGTGCGTTTTTTTTCAGATAGTCGCACAGCGTGGCGAAGGTGAGATCATCCCTGACACCCCATTTGGCGGTGTTCTGATCCTCCTGCGAATAGTCTTTTTTCCAATAGAGATCCTCGAACCCAATGGTGACGAGGTAACTGCGCATGTTGGTGAAGTTGATGTCGCCACCATAGAGATACCAGGTCTTGTAGCCTGCACTCTGCAGAGACTTGGCGATGCCAGGCATGAAGCGTACCTTGGCGGGCATCTTCATCACCGACGAGCGCGGGAAGGACGGATAGCCGCTCCACGTGCAGAGTGTGCCACGGTCAGTGCGGTAAGAGTTGGCATAGAAATTGGCGAAGTAGACACCCTCCTTTGTCAGCTGGTTGAACTGCGGCATCACGTCCTTGCGGTGGCCGATGTCGTTGGTGAAGATGCCGCCGCAGCTCTCCATCAGGATCACCACGATATTGGGGCGCTGTGTGCGCAACAGAGTATCGGGGGCGATGCTGTGAGTGAAGTAGAGACCGTCCATTGTCTGGTGGCGCTCGTCCTCGCTCATGAATTTATAGTCGGGCACGTAGTAGGAAGTCTCCTCTAACGAAGATACGAAACTGAAGACGGGATTCACGGCTGAGTGGTTGAGAAACTGGTCCTGTGAGAAGTATACCTGTCCTACGTTCGTGGTGCTCTCGTCGATGCCGCCACGGATGCCGATGATGAAAAGGGGAATGAGCAGCAGGTTGCCTGCGGTGGCTCCCTGCTTGTGGGCTGGTGCCTTTTGCCACAGGGGAATGTGCTTATAGAGCTGATACAGCAAGGCGGTACCCAGCAGGATGACCAGTAGGCGGATGGTCATGTAGGGGCCCGATACGCTGGCTCGCATCTCAGCGGGAGAATCGAAATACTGTAGTCCGGTGTTGTCGAGTTTGAATCCCCAGAAGGGGTAGAGGCTGGTGTCGGCCACGAAGGCGACCATCAGTGTGAGAGCAGCTATGAGGTAATATCCCCGTAGGATAGTCGTGAGTGCCTTGCCGTCCCTCCACAATGACACGATCGTTGTCAGGAAGGGCAGAATGAGGAAATAGAGTGCTGTGGAGAGATCGAGCGTCAGTCCGTGGATGATTACGTCGCACACGTCACCCGCCGTGAACGCATGTCCTTCGTGGTTCAGCAGCATAAAGGCTATCTTCGCTATGATGAACAATACCACAGTGACCAGGAAGAACTTACACAAATATATCAGTCTCTGTCTCATCAGCTTTGCATGTCGTGCAGTTTCTTGTAGTAGCCGTCTTGCGCCAGTAGCCCCTCGTGGGTGCCGCGCTCCACAATCTGTCCCTCGTGGAGCACACAGATCTCGTCGGCATTCTTGATGGTGCTCAGACGGTGGGCGATGGCCACGGTGGTGCGCGTCTTCATCAGTCGCTCCAGCGCGTCCTGCACCAGTCGTTCGCTCTCGGTGTCGAGGGCAGAGGTGGCTTCGTCGAGGATGAGAATCGGCGGATTCTTCAGGATGGCGCGGGCGATAGACACACGCTGGCGCTGACCACCGGAGAGGCGGCCTCCACGGTCGCCGATATTCGTATCGAAACCATTCTCTGATGCCATGATGAAGTCGTAGGCATTGGCAATCCTCGCGGCCTCCTCAATCTGTTGCTGCGTGGCATTGTCGACACCGAAAGAGATGTTGTTACGAAAGGAGTCGTTGAAGAGAATAGCCTCTTGATTGACGTTCCCTATGAGTTGCCGCAGGTCGTAGATGCCCAGTTCCTTTACGTTGATGCCGTCGATGAGCACCTCGCCCTCCTGTACGTCGTAGTAACGCGGGATCAGGTCGACCATTGTCGATTTGCCGCTTCCGCTCTGTCCCACGAGTGCGATGGTCTTTCCTTTGGGAATCACGAGGTTGATATCCTTGAGCACCCACTGCTCGCCATACTTGAAAGAGACATGGCGGAACTCTATCTGGTGGTCGAAACTCTTGATGGGCTTCGGGTGGGCAGCCTCCTTGATGGTGTTCTCTGCCATCAGGATCTTGTCTACGCGCTCCATCGAGGCCAGCCCCTTGGGGATATTGTAGCCGGCTTTCGAGAAATCCTTCAGCGGATTGATGATCGAATAGAGCATCACCATGTAGTAGATGAAGATAGGCCCCGAGAGCGTATGGTTATTCAGTACCAGGACGCCGCCAAACCACAGCACGATGACAATCATCACCGTGCCCAAGAACTCGCTCATCGGGTGAGCCATCGACTGGCGAATGTTCACCTTCATGATGTCGTTGCGATAGGCAGAGTTGATGGTGTCGAAGCGGCGGTTCATCTTCTCCTCGGCACAGAAGGCCTTGATGATGCGCAGTCCGCCAAGCGTCTCTTCCACCTGACTCATCGTGTCGCTCCACAGTGCCTGTGCCTTCACACTCTGAGCCTTTAGCTTGCGGCCTACCCACCCCATGAACCATCCCATGATGGGAACGATGACGAGCGTGAACACCGTGAGCTGCCACGAGATGAAGAGCAGCATGGCGAAGTAGCCAATAATGAGGATGGGGTTCTTGAAGAGCATCTCGAGACTCGACATGATGGAGTTCTCGATCTCCTGCACGTCGCCGCTCATGCTGGCGATGATGTCGCCCTTGCGCTCCTCGGAGAAGAAGCCCAGCGGCAGGGCGTTGATCTTCTGGTAGAGCTGGTTGCGGATGTCGCGCACCACTCCTGTGCGTATGGGTACGATGGTGGCCGATGAAAGGAAGTAGGCGCCCGTCTTCAGTCCTGTCATCACTGCCAGGAACAAGCCGATGATGAGCAGTGTAGTCGTGGGGCCGATGTCGGCTATCAGTCCATTGACGTAATAGTTCATGTTGTTCATCAGCACGGCCTGGGCGTGCTCCCAGTCCCAGTCCATCAGAGCCGTAGCGGTCTTCGCATCATCAGTCTTGAAGATGATCTGCAGGATGGGGATGAGGGCGGCGAACGAGAAGATGTTCAGTATCACAGACAGGATATTGAACAGTACCGACAGTATCAGGTACTTCTTGTATGGCGGAACGAACCGCCTCAGGACGTTGATGAATTCTCTCATTTCACAATTTGGCTATTTCACGCTTTGACAATGCCCTCGCCCAGCAATGTGGCACTGGTAGAACCCGTGATACGGACGCGGACTGTCTCGCCGATATGATGGCTACCCTTGTCGAAGACCACCATCTTGTTCTGCTCCGTGCGTCCGCAGAGCTGTTCTCGGCTACGTTTTGAGAATCCTTCTACGAGCACATCGAACTCTTTCCCCTCGTCTTTCTTGTTTTGAATGGCACTGATCTCTGTCTGGAGAGCGATGAGCTCATTCAGACGACGGATCTTCTCCTCCTCAGGCACATTATCGGGCAGATGCTTCGAAGCGTAGGTGCCTGGGCGCTCAGAGTACTTGAACATAAACGCAGAGTCGTAGCTTACCTCGCGCATCAGGTCGAGACTCATCTGGTGATCCTCCTCCGTCTCGTCGTGGTAGCCCACGAAGATGTCTGTCGAGAGTCCGCAGTCAGGAATAATCCTACGGATAGCAGCCACACGGTCCAGATACCATTCACGTGTGTACTTGCGGTTCATCAGTTTCAGTATCTTGTCGCTGCCGCTCTGCACGGGCAGATGGATATGCTTACATACGTTGGGCATGTCGGCAATCACTCGCAGTGTCTCGTCGCTCATGTCCTTGGGATGGCTCGTGGTGAAGCGCACGCGCATCTCTGGTACTTCCTCTGCCACGCGGCGAAGAAGAGCAGGAAAAAGAATGGTATTCTCATTCCATGAATACGAGTTCACGTTCTGTCCCAGCAGGGTGACCTCCTTATATCCCTTGTCTCTCAGGTCGCGCACTTCGCGCAAAATGCTCTCTACATCACGACTGCGCTCGCGCCCTCTGGTATAGGGTACGATACAGTAGTGGCAGAAGTTATTGCAGCCTCGCATGATGCTCACGAACCCCCCAATCTTATGACCCAAGCCTATACGCTGGGGCACCACGTCCTTATAGGTCTCTGTCGTCGAGAGTTCAATGTTCATCGCTTTGTGCCCAGTCTCCGCCTGTGCTATCAGATCGGGTAGCGATAGATAGGCATCGGGTCCTGCCACGAGGTCGCAGTAGTGGTTTTCCAGCATATCCTGCTGTGCACGCTCTGCCATACAGCCCAGGAGCCCGATGATCAGCGGTGCCTGCGTGGCATCAGCTTTCAGCCGCTTCCTGCGCTCTGCATCGAGAGCCTCCAAACGGTGGTAGATCTTCTGCTCGGCATTGTCCCTCACCGAACAGGTATTGAGAAAGACGGCGTCAGCCTCCTCCAGCTTCTCGGTGGTCTCATAGCCGGCCATCTGCATTACAGATGCCACCACCTCAGAGTCTGCCACATTCATCTGGCAGCCATACGTTTCGATATAAAGTTTCTTCATTTCGGCTGCAAAGATACTACTTTTTCGTGAAACAATTGTGAATCTTGCATGGAAAAAAGAAAAAAGGCTGATGTTTCGTCGTGCTCTATAACGCCAGGATCTGTCCTGCGTGCTCCTTGGTCTTGATCTGTTTGCCCTGCAGAATCTGTTCGATGATGCCTTCCTCGTTGATGACGAAGGTGGTGCGGATGGTACCCATCACTTTCTTGCCGTACATCGACTTCTCGCCCCAGGCACCCATCGCTTCCATGAGTGTCTTGTCCACGTCGGCAATCAGTGGGAAGGGCAACTGGTGCTTCTCCTTGAATTTCTGGTGCGATGCGGCGGTGTCCTTGCTCACACCCACCACTTCGTAGCCCTGTGTTTGCAGCGTCTCGTAGTGGTCGCGCAGGCTGCAGGCTTCGCTGGTGCAGCCGCTGGTATTGTCCTTCGGGTAGAAATACAGCACCAGCTTGCGTCCACGATAATCACTCAGGCGGATGTCCCGTCCCTGTTCGTCCTTGCCCAGAATCTCGGGTGCTTTGTCTCCAATGTTCATATTGTTGTCGTTATTTGAAAAATGTTACATCACACTATCGGCAGTGAGATACCGTTGATTTTCTGATAGACATCGAGGGCGTAGACATCGGTCATGCCGCTGATGTAGTCGATAATGGCCATGATGCGGGTCTCAAGGTCAGGCGCATCAATCTCGTACTGGCCTGAGACGCGACTGATGAGATGCTTGCTGTAGAATCGCTCAGGGTGGACTGCTGCCTGGATAAACTGATGTAGCAGGGTCTCCATAATCTTATAACCAGAGAGTTCTACATCGAGCACGGGCTTGCTCTTGTAGATGCGCTTTACAGACAGGTTGCAACAGCGGTTGTAAGCCTCGCTCTGAGTGGTGCTGATATGGTCGATGAGACTTCCCTCGAAGGTGCCGCTGAGTATCTCGTCCTCGTGTTCGATGAATACCTTCACACACTCATTCTCGAGTTTGCCGATGACACAGGCACGCAGATAGACAATCTTCTCATTGTTATCCGTCAGTCCCTCCTCTACGATACGGTTCTGTATATGCTGCTGAGTGTCCTCGTCGAAGAAATCGAGCATCAACCGCATGGTCTCGTCGAATGAAATTATTTTAAGTTTGTGGGCATCCTCCAAATCCATGATCTCATAGCAGATATCATCGGCAGCCTCAACAAGATAGACGAGGGGATGGCGTGCATATTTGAGGGGCTCGCCAACCTCGGATTTGCAGATAATGCCTAATTCTTTGGCGATGCGGCGGTAATCGTCTTTCTCGGAATCGAAGAATCCAAATTTGCCTTTCTTACCTGCGGCAGAAGAGGAGTAGGGGTACTTGACAATACTGGCAAGAGTGGAATAAGTCATGACAAATCCACCAGGGCGACGACCTTTGAACTGGTGCGTCAGTAAGCGGAAAGCATTGGCGTTGCCTTCAAAATGGGTAATATCCGTCCAGAATATGGGATTGACCTCACGTTGCAGGTCGCTACCGGGACCTTCGAGGAAGTAGGACTGGATGGCTTTCTCGCCGCTGTGGCCGAAAGGGGGATTGCCCAAGTCATGAGCCAGGCAAGCGGTGGCAACAATCTGTCCGATTTCCTGAAAGAGGGTGTCCTTCAACTCGGGATGACGCGAAATGAGCTTTTGCGCCACATCGTTGCCCAATGACATGCCGACACTGGCTACTTCAAGGGAGTGGGTCAGACGGTTATGAACGAAGATACTGCCCGGCAGAGGGAAGACCTGCGTCTTGTTCTGCAGTCGGCGGAAAGGGGCTGAAAAGATGAGACGGTCGTAGTCGCGTTTGAACTCTGTACGATCGTCGTGACGCTCTGGGTGACGGTGCTCTTGTCCCAGTCGTTTGTTGGATATCAGTTGTTGCCAATTCATCATACTAAGGTGCAAAGATACAAAATTTCGGCCATGATGACACAAATTTAGGGAAAAATTTTGTTGATTAGGAAAAAAAGAGTACTTTTGCACATTGATTAAAATGAAATTTTAAAGCATGTTAAAGATAAAAGTAGTCAATAAAGGCCATCAGCCGCTGCCGCAGTATGCTACGGCACTCAGTGCTGGCATGGATCTGAGAGCGAATATCGATGCCCCCATCACCCTCAAACCTTTGGAGCGCAGACTGATTCCAACGGGACTCCATGTTGCGCTGCCTGCAGGCTATGAAGCACAGGTAAGACCCCGTAGTGGACTGGCTCTGAAAAAAGGAATCACGGTGCTGAATACACCTGGCACTATCGATGCCGACTATCGTGGTGAGATAGGTGTGGTGCTCATCAATCTGTCACAGGATGATTTTGTTGTGGAAGATGGCGAGCGCATAGCACAGATGGTGATTGCACGTCACGAACAGGCAGATTTCGAACTCGTAGAGGTGCTTGATGAGACGGAGCGTGGCGAGGGTGGTTACGGTCACACAGGGACGAAATAGTTTATGGTTTAGAGTTTATAATATAGATGATTATTTGGACGAAAAGAATGAAATTGGTTTTGGTGGTGTTGCTGTTGCTGGCTTGTGTCGGACAAGTTGGCGCGCAGGACATATCATCTATCAACGATGAACCATCAACTACCAACCGAACTTACGATCATTTCTTCCTTGAGGCGATGATGCAGCGGCAGAAAGGTAACAACGATGCCGCCTTCGACCTCTTGCGCCACTGTGTGGAACTGAATCCTGAGGCTGCTGAGGCTTGGTATTTTCTGGCGCAATATTACAATGCACTGAAAGATCAGGAGAAATCGCAGGCCTGCATTCAGAAAGCTGCCGCCATCGCGCCAGAGAACATGACCTATATGGAAACCTTGGCACAGCTCTATATCAGTCAGCAGGACTATGCAGCAGCTATCCCTGTGGTAGAGGGAATCTACGAGCGTAACAAGGATCGTGAGGATATGCTCGAGATGCTTTTCCAACTATATCAGCAGGTTGAGGACTTCGATCAAGCCATCAGTGTGCTGAATAGGATTGAGAAGATCGACGGCAAGAACGAACGTATCTCGATGGCGAAGAGTGAGATCTACAACCGTATGGGCAACAAAAAAGCGGCCATTGCCGAGATGAAGGCACTGGCGCAGCAGTTTCCCAACGATCTGAACTACCAAGCGATGTACGGAGAGGCGCTGATGATGAACGGTCAGGTGAAGAAGGCCCTCAAAGTGTATGATGGCATCCTGGCGGCAGAGCCCGACAATAACCGCGTGCTGATGTCGCTGCGCACCTATCATCAGGCCTTGGGGCATCAGGCAGAGGCAGATTCACTGACGGAGCGCGTGCTGATGAATCGCAATTCGACAACCGAAGAGAAGATACACCTGCTGCGACAGGAGATTGCAGCCAGTGAGCAGGCGGGTGGCGATAGTACGAAAGTGCTGGGACTGTTTCGGAGAATGCTTGCACAGCCGCAAGGCGACGAGAGCATGGCACTCCTCTGTGCTTCGTATATGAACGCGAAGAAGATGCCGAAGGACAGCATCTCACAGGTGCTGATGAAAATCCTGGAGATTGCACCCGATAATGCCGCTGCGCGCCTGCAGCTGTTGGGCTATGCCTGGGAGAGCGATGATATGGATCGTGTGATTGCTCTTTGTCAGGATGCTCGCCAGTACTCGCCCGACGATATGGCGTTCTATTATTACCAAGGTATCGCCTACTTCAAGCGTGACAGTCTGGATGCTGCCCTTTCAGCCTTCAAGAATGGCATTGGGGTCATCAAGGAGGACAGCGATCCGATCATCGTATCCGACTTCTATGCCGTGATGGGTGATATCCTCCACCAGAAAGGACTGGCCGAGGAGGCTTTTGCTGCCTACGACTCCTGTCTGGTGTGGAAAGACGACAATGTGGGTTGCCTGAACAACTATGCCTATTATCTCAGTGAGCGTGGCGAAAGACTGTCAAAGGCCGAGGAGATGAGTTTCAAGACCATCAAGGCCGAACCGAAGAATTCGACTTACCTTGACACCTATGCGTGGATCCTCTATATGGAAGGGCGTTATGCCGAGGCGCAGATTTATATCGAACAAGCCGTTCAGAATATGGATGAGACACAGGACAACACCGTGATTCTGGAGCATGCAGAGAAAATAAAACTAAAAAATAAAAAAGAATGAAATTATCAAGTTTTTTAAGAGTTGCCGTTTTGGCTTTGCCATTAGTGCTTGCATCTTGTGGTTCAAAGAAGAAAGCCGTTCAGCCCCAAACTACCAATCAGGGCTCGATTGAGAAAGCGAATTTCATCGAGCATGTGCAGGGTAATGCACAGACTGCTAAGTTTATCACCTCGAAAGTTAAGTTCTCAGTAGAGGTGGGCCCGCAGAAGTTGACGCTTACAGGTAATCTGAAGATGAAACGTGACGATGTGATCCGTCTACAGCTCATGGCCTTTGGCTTTGTGGAGGCAGGCCGCATCGAACTTACCAAGGAGTATGTGCTCATCATGGACCGTATCAACAAACAGTATCTGAAGGCACCATATATCTCGGTGGACTTCCTGCGTAACAGTGGCCTGAACTTCAATACGCTGCAGGCCCTCTTCTGGAACGAGCTCTTCCGTCCGAATCAGGTGAGTGCTAAGTCAGAGGCAGACGACAAGGATAAGAAAGACAAGAAAAAGAAGGAGGAGACTCTGCCTGCAAAAGAGGACTTTGGCAACTATTCCATCCTTGAGAGCGGTGATGACATGATTATCAGTCGTGAGGAGGGAAAGATGGATTACAGCTGGCTGGCAAGTAAGCAGACGGCTTTGATCCGTATGGCCAATGTGCTCTATAAAGATCGTTTCAACGGTAATACTCAGTTGAACTGGGACTACAACGACTTCGACCTTGTAGGCAAGACCTTGTTCCCCAAGAAGCATAGCATCACACTGACCACCCCCAAGAAGGAAGTGAAGTTGGGTATGACCCTTAATTATATTGGTAATGAATCAGAGTGGGAGACACGCACAGAGATATCCAACAAGTACCGTGAGGTGACTGTCGACGAGATTCTCCGCCGATTCATGGCACTCTAATACAATTCAGAAGTAACAAGTGAAGAGACTATTCGTCCTTTTTCTTTTAGCATTTTTAGTGGCGGCTGTCCCTGCCCAGACGACAAAGAAAACGTCGGCTCAGCGCAAGACAGCCACCACTAAATCTTCGCAGAACAGAAAGACGTCTGCGAAGAGGAGGTCTGCGCAGAAAAAAAGCGGTACTGCCCAGAAGAAGTCGCAGGTGACCGTAAAGGGTCTCAAGCAGGAGCAACAGCAGGTGCGCAGGCAGATTCAGGAGCAGGAACGACGGTTGAGAGCCAACGAGCAGAACGTCAAGAAACGTCTGGAGAACCTTTTGGTGATCAACAATGAGATAGCCGACAAGCGCAAGTCTATTGACAATATCCGTCTGGACATTTCCCGTCTGGAGAGTAATATCCAGATGCTCGAGGCGCAGATGAAGGTGCTCGACCGTGAACTCGAAGAGCGCAAGCAGCGCTATATCAAGTCGATGCGTTATATGCATGGGCATAGGAATATCCAGAGTCAACTGATGTTCGTCTTCAGTGCGAAGAACTTCTCACAGATGTACCGTCGATTGAGGTTTATGCGTGAGTATGCTGCGTACCAGCAGACTCAGGGCGAGGCAGTGAAATCGATGCAAGGACAGGTGCAAGAAGCCTTCAACGAACTCACTGACTCCAAATATAGGAAAGATACCCTGCTCACCCGAGGTGAGAAGGAGCGCCGCCAGCTTGAGGATAAGCAGGTGGAACAGCAGAAGGTGGTTTCCTCGTTGCAGAAACAGCAGAAGACCATCCAAGGCATTATTGATAAGCAGAAGAAGCGCGACGCAGAACTGAATGCCCGCATCGATAAGCTTATCGCCGAGGAGATTGCCCGTGCCAAGGCGCGTGCTGAGGCAGAGGCCAAGCGTAAGGCTGCCGAAGAGGCTCGTCGCAAGGCTGCTGAAGAGGAAGCCCGTCGCAAGGCTGCCGAGGAGGCTGCTGCTAAGAAGCGTGCCGAGGAACTGGCGAGAAAGAAGGCGGCTGCCGAGGCAGCTGCCCGAGAGAATGCCCGAAGGATTGCTGAGGCAAAGGCTAAGGAAGAGAAAGCCAAGGCTGAAGCCAGGGCCGCTGCTGCGAAGAAGAATGCTGAGGCCAAGGCTGCTGCAGAGCGCGCAGCCCGTGAGGCTGAACGGGCACGACTGGAGGCAGAGCGCAGGGCCAAGGCTGATGCCGAGGCGCGCGAGAAGGAACTGGCTGAGGCTAAAAAGCGTGAGGCTGCTGAGAAGCGCAGACTTGAAGCCGAGGCTAAGAAGCGTGCCAGCGTGTCGAAGACGGAGTATGCCGTTTCGACGGTAGACCGTCAGTTGAGCGGCAACTTCGAGAGCAACCGTGGGTGCCTTCCCTTCCCTGTCACTGGCAGCTATCGTATTATGAACCGCTTTGGTACAAACACTGTTACAGACGTGAAAGGTCACGTAACCCTCGACAAGAAGGGCATCGATATCAAGGGACAGCCCGGCGCTACCGTTCGCTGTATCTTCGACGGTGAGGTAAGTGCTGTGTTCAGCTATTCGGGTACAACGGTGATCATCGTGCGTCATGGCAGCTATCTTTCCGTGTACTGCGACTTGGCTTCCGTCAGTGTTAGCCGAGGACAGAAAGTGAGTGCTCGTCAGACGCTCGGCCGTCTGGGCTCAGAGGGTGTCATGCAGTTCCAGCTGCGAAAAGGAAATGCCCTGTTGAATCCTGAAGCTTGGCTCTCAAGATAAAAACAATGAAGGCATCCACAATCGGATGCCTTCATTGTTATATATATATTATTTATAAGGTGAGACCTTCTAGCAGAGCTACGTAAGTGTCGATGGCGTGCTCAATCTCCGATATCCTGATAAACTCGTCGGCAGAGTGTGAACGGTTCGAATCGCCCGGACCCAGTTTCAGCGAGTGGAAAGGCATCAAAGCTTGATCGCTGAGGGTGGGGGAACCAAAGGGTTGCATTCCACGCTCAACACACCTCCTGACCAATGGATGGTCTACAGGGATACTTGATGAGTGCAGGCGGAACGAACGAGCTTGTAGCTTACATTTCTTCATCTTCTTGCGGAGGAATTCAAACAGGTACTCGTTCTGATAGAATTCGTTCGTGCGTACATCAATAACAAAATGGAGCGTGTCGGGGATGACATTATGCTGTGTGCCACCTTCGATGACGGTCACCGTCAGTTTCGTGGGACCCAGCAGAGGACTGTTCTTGCGGAATTTATAGTCGCGCAACCAGATGAGATCGTCGAGAGCCTCGTAGATGGCATTGATGCCTCCTTCTCTGGCGGCATGTCCTGATTTGCCGTAGGCATAGCCGTCGATTACCATCAGGCCCTTCTCTGCGATGGCAGGCTGCATGCCGGTAGGCTCGCCCACGATGGCTACGGCTATATTTGGCAGACGCTGAAGCACGCGCGAGAAGCCATTCTCGCCCGATACCTCCTCTTCGGCTGAGGCCACCCATAGGATATTGTAATTGCGGGGACGGGTCAGCATGATACGATAAGTCTGCAACAGGGCTACCAGTCCGCCGCCACAGTCGTTTGAACCCAGACCGTAGAGGGTGTCGCCCTCCTGTGTTGGTGTGAAGGGATCGCGTGTCCATGACGACACAGGCTTCACGGTGTCAATGTGTGCATTGAGCATCACCGTCGGACGGTTGTTGTCCCAGTCAGGGCATCCCACCCAGAGGTTGTTACCCTCACGCCCGTGAGGCAAGTCCCATTTGTTCAGGTACTCTGACAGTTTGTCTGCAGCCTTGGTCTCATCACGACTGATCGAAGGTATTGCTATCAGCTCTTTCAATAGCGTCACCGCATCGTTGGTATAATCCTTTTGTTCCATTGTTATTGATTATTTTTTAAGCCAATTGCTTTCAGTTGCAAAAGTACGAATAATTTGTGATTTAAAGAACATTTCTTTGTTTTTTCCCGAATTGTTTTAGTACTTTTGCAGAAAATTTGCTGCGGATTCAGAAAAAGTATGTACCTTTGCAGCGAAAAGATGAAAGCAAGTGATTAGTTAGTAGAGTAACCTGAAAAGACAAAAAGCATTATGAGCGAACCCAGAAGAAACGCCTCAATATCATCCCCGACATCACATACAAATATATGTATGGCCAGAACACCGTGTTTATCTATAGACAAAAATGACAGATAAGACTATTTTTGCCAAGTGGTGCCAGGTGAGCCTTGTGCTCCGCATACTCGGAGGACTCATTGTCGGTGCCTGTCTCGGAATTGTTGTTCCCCAGTGGAACTGGATAGCCATCTTTGGCGTTGTGTTCGTCAGTGCTCTTAAGGCCATTGCCCCTGTACTGGTGGCTGTGCTTGTGGCAGCAAGCATCGCCAAGGCTGGCAGTGGACTGGGTCCCCGCTTCCAGGTGGTCATCTCCCGCTACATGCTCAGCACGTTTATTGCAGCCCTGTGCGCCGTGGTAGGCAGTTTCCTGTTTCCCGTTACGCTGCAGTTGCGCGACGTGGCCAAACAGGCAGCTCCCGGTGCCCTCTCCGATGTGTTCACAAACCTTCTTGCCAATATGGTGACCAACCCGGTGATGTCTGTTTCGCAGGCTAACTATATCGGCATTCTGTTCTGGTCGATCCTGATAGGCATTGCCTTGAAGTTGAAGGCCAGCCAGCAGACCATCAGCGTGGTGCAGGATTTCTCCGATGCCATTACGCAGACCGTCAAGTGGGTCATCGAGTTTGCACCGTTCGGTGTCATGGGCTTGGTGTTCTCATCAGTGTCCGAGGGCGGCCTGAATGTGTTTGGCACCTATGGGCACCTGGTGCTCCTGCTCATAGGCTGTATGCTTGCCAACACGCTCATCTTCAATCCGCTCATCTCTTTCCTGATGCTCCGGCGCAATCCCTATCCCCTGCTGTTCACCTGTCTGAAGGAGAGCGGACTGCAGGCATTCTTCACCCGTTCGTCGGCTGCCAACATCCCCATCAACATGAACCTGTGCAAGAAGCTGGGACTCGATGAGGACTTCTATTCTGTGAGCATCCCGCTCGGTGCTACAATCAATATGGACGGTGCCGCCGTCACCATTACCGTGATGACATTGGCCGTTGCCCACACCGTGGGTGTTGAAGTGTCGTTCGCCTCGGCCTTCATCCTGAGTATCATCGCCACCTTGGGTGCCTGCGGAACGTCGGGCGTTGCCGGTGGCTCGCTGCTGTTGGTGCCTATGGCCTGCTCGTTCTTCAATATCGGCAACGACGTAGCCATGCAGGCTGTAGCCATAGGCTTCATCATCGGTGTGATTCAGGATAGCGTTGAGACGGCCCTCAACTCCAGCGGCGACGTGTTCTTCACCGCTACGGCAGAGTACTATAGCCGTATGAAAGAAGATTCTTGATTCCTCTCGGGTTCATTGAGAATTGTATGAAAGACAATTTGCTGGAATCTGCTCCGTTGCTGCGGATAGCCGTCTGTCTGATGGCAGGCATTGTTGTGGGCGACAGCGTCAGCATCCCTGTCCCATTGTTTTTCGTATTTGCAGGTTGTGTGGTGGTCGCCTTGCTCTTGTGGCGGTTCGCTTGCCTGCAGTCGGTGGCCATTGGCGTTTGTTGCTTCGTGTTGGGTGCTTTGCTGACAGTGAATCAGGGACGGCCTACCCGTAAGGAGTACCCGTCGGGGGAGATCCGCTACGAGGCAGAGTCGCGTTTGGACCGGACAAGGCTTTTCTTCCTTCAACAGCGCAGTCGCCTGCTGAGTCATCTGAATGCACAGGGTGGGGGCGATGAGGCCTATGCCGTGGTAGCGGCGATGACGCTGGGCGACAAGTCTGCGCTGACAAAGGATCTGAGAGAGGTCTATTCAGTGACGGGAGCTTCACATGTGCTGGCTTTAAGCGGCCTTCATCTCGGTATCATCTACGCCCTGCTGTCTTTGTTCACAGTAGGCAGGAGGTGGCAGGTGGCCACTCAGGCATTGGTCATTGTCTGCATCTGGGCGTTTGTCTTTCTGGTGGGGATGCCGGTAAGCGTAGTCCGTGCAGCGATTATGCTGACTGTCTATGCGCTCATGTCGCTCGGTCATCGCGACAAGATGTCGCTGAATGTATTGGCCTTTACTGCCATCCTGATCTTGCTGTTTCATCCACGCTCGCTCTATGACGTGAGTTTCCAGCTGTCGTTTGCGGCTGTGGCTTCCATTCTCCTGTTCCTCCCGCTGATGGAAGCGCTGTTCCCACCGAAGTACCTCCAGGCTCATCCTGTGCTGAAGTGGGTATGGGGCATCGTGGCTGTGTCCTGTGCGGCCCAGATAGGCGCGGCTCCGCTGATAGCCTACTATTTCGGACGGTTCCCTACTTATTTCCTGCTGACCAACCTCATCGTCATTCCTGCTGTCATGCTGATTCTCTACCTGTCGCTTGTCGTGATGGTGATACCCTCGTTCGCCTACTTGTTATTGGGTGCGGCGCACTGGCTGAATGCCGTCCTTGCCAGATTGTCTGCCCTGCCAGGTGCCTGTATAGACGGACTGCACCCGTCAATGATCCAGATACTGATGATCTATGTCATTGCGGGTGCAGCCTATCTGTTGGCACTTCGGCTTTTACATATAGCCAAGCCAGCGTAGGATGTCGTTGAGGTTCGCTACAACCATCAGGAGAATCAATATACCGAAGCCGACATACTCGGCACGGATCATGAAGGTCTCGGAGGGTTTGCGGCGCGTTATCATCTCGTAGAGTAGGAACAGCACGTGCCCGCCGTCGAGTGCAGGGATGGGCAGAATGTTCATGAAGGCGAGGATGATAGAGAGGAAGGCCGTCATCTTCCAGAAGAGATACCAGTCCCACATTGGGGGGAAGAGGCTGCCGATGGCTCCGAAGCCACCCAGTGACTTTGCACCGTCGGCAGTGAAGACATACTTCATGTCGCCTACATAGCCGGCCAGCACGTTCCAGCCATACTTGATACCAGCGGGGAAGCTCTCGAAGAAGCCGTATTCCTTGGTGATAGGTTCATAGAGTCCGGCGATGGACTTCACGAAGAAACCGAGTCTCAGTTCAGGAGTGAGGACTACCGATAGGGTATCCTCCTTCCCCATTCCTCCTTCCTCGTTCCTCGAAACAACTAACGTTGCAGTACGTATCTTCAGACTGTCGCCTTGAGTCTTGGCACCTGTCATCATATCCTCAAGAATGCCCAACTGATCAGTGAACTCATTGTAGGAGTCGACGGGCTTGTCGTTGAAGGCCACGATGCGGTCGCCTTTCTGGAGTCCGATGCTGGCTGCAGGGGTATCCGCCATCACACTGTCAATTTCAGCAGGGATGAGTGGACGGACAAACGAAGGCTCAGCCTTCAGCATGCCCAGTAGGTTCAGGTCACCTGGGAGTTGCAGACTCATGGCCTTGCCGTTGCGGATGATGTCGGCACGCGTGGCTTCACTCAGGTCACGATAAAGGTCGGCAGAGAAATCCTTGAACTCGCCCTTCTCCGTTCCTACGAGGATATCGCCATCCTGGAATCCGAGTGCCTTGGCCTCGGCATTGAATTTCATACCCAGTGTCATGTCCTTCACGGGGATATAGGTGTCGCCCCAGTAGAACAGTATCATGGAGTAGATGAAGAGTGCCAGAAGGAAATTGACAAGCACACCGCCAATCATGATCAGCAAGCGCTGCCAGGCGGGTTTCGAGCGGAACTCCCAAGGCTGTTCTGGCTGTTTCATCTGTTCTGTATCGAAACTTTCGTCAATCATACCGGCAATCTTACAGTAGCCGCCCAATGGCAGCCAGCCTACACCGTATTGTGTATCACTGTTCTTGGGTTTCCATTTGAAGAGACTGCCATCCCATTTCCAGATGGAGGGGTCGAAGAAGAGGTAGAACTTTTCGACCCTTACGCCAAAGAGCTTGGCAAAGAAGAAGTGCCCTCCCTCATGGAGTAGCACCAGCAGGCCAATGGCCAGCATGAATTGTAATAGTCTAATTAAAAATATATCCATAATCTTTTTACCTTTTTACCTTCTTTTACCTTTTTACCTTTTTACCTTCTTACCTTTTCATCAGCTCACTTGCGATGCGACGGGCTTCGGCATCGGTAGCTATGTAAGTGTCGTAGCTGGGGTTCTTGTCGAAGGTGGCGCGCTGCATGGTTTCTGCGATGATGTCGCCCATCTGGAGGAACCCACACTTGTCCTCGAGGAAACCGCGGTTCACAATCTCGTTGGCGGCATTCACGATGCAAGGCATGTTACCGCCCTTGTCAATAGCCTCGAAGGCCAGTGCCAGACAGCGGAACTTCTGCAGGTCAGGTTCGAAGAACTCCAGATGTTGGGCCTTAAACAGGTCAAGACGCTCACCACTCAGGTGCAGGCTCTGGGCGAACGAGAAGGCATACTGGATGGGCAGACGCATATCGGGCACACCTAACTGGGCTTTCACCGATCCATCCTGGAACTGTACGGCAGAATGTACGATCGACTGCGGGTGAACGAGCACTTGGATCTGCTTGGCATCCACACCGAAGAGCCATTTGGCTTCGATGACCTCGAAGCCCTTGTTCATCATCGAAGCCGAGTCGATGGTAATCTTGGCACCCATGTCCCATGTTGGATGGCGCAGGGCATCAGCCTTGGTCACATGGGCAATCTCTTCCATCGACTTTAAGCGGAACGGACCGCCACTGGCCGTCAGCAGGATCTTCTCGATGGGGTTCTGGTCCTCGCCGACCAGACTTTGGAAGATAGCAGAATGCTCGCTGTCGACGGGGAGGATGGGGGTGTGATACTGCTGAGCCAGCTGCAGGATCAGTTCACCGGCTACGACCAGCGTCTCCTTATTGGCCAGGCAGATGGTCTTGCCAGCCTTGATGGCATGGATGGTGGGATTCAGTCCAGAGAAACCAACCATGGCTGTCAGCACCATGTCGATGGGACCGGCCTCTACAATCTCGTCGAGAGCCTTGGCTCCTGCGTAGACCTTCACATCTGGCATGTCGCTCATCAGCGCTTTCAGGGCATCATAACGTGCTTCGTTGGCAATGACAATGGCAGCGGGTTTGAATTTGTGAGCCTGCTCTGCCAGCAGCTCCACTTTGTTGTTGGCAGTCAGGCAGTAGACTTCGTATAAGTCTGCATGCTCCTCAATCACCTCGAGTGCCTGTGTTCCTATCGACCCCGTAGAGCCGAGAATGGCTATCTGTTTCTTCTGTTCCATAACTTCTTTTGATGAATTTGGCTGCAAAGGTACAAAAAATCCGCAAATTCACATTGCGTTTCTCCGAAAATTGTTATCATATAGTGGAATTACTATAGATTGAGCAGACCATCTGGCAGGCGCATGGTGATGGTGCGCGCTTGTTGGTCGATGGCGGTGATGAGATCCTCTGAGGCGGGAATCAGGCGCCCGTCTTCAAGTTCGAAAAGGATGTTGATGGTGGAATCGTCGACAGCGGCGATACGCCCGATGGTGCGATTGCTGTCGGCATCTGTGATGTCGAACCCCACGATGGCAGCCCAAGAGATGGCGTCTTCATCGCTGTCGGCAAGTTCATGGGGGAAATAGACCTCGCAACCTGTTAGTTCGCGGGCACGCTCCTGTGTGTCGATGCCCTCGAATTTCATCAGGGCGTTGCTGTCGGTCTTGAAGCGGTACTCTTCGATGAAGAAAGGCACGAGGATGTCGTCGATGCTGAGAATCAGATAGTCGGCATCGACTCGGTCGAACACATCATCATCAAAGAGGAAACTGATCTCCCCTCTTACGCCGTGCGTCTTGCCCAGCTTGCCTATCCTATATACGTCTTCTTTCCTAATCATTTCTCACTCCTCACTCCTCACTCCTCACTCCACACTCCTCAACTCCTTACAATCTTCGCACCAAGGGCATTAAGACGGTCTTCGATATGTTCATAACCACGGTCTATCTGCTCGATATTGTCGATGCGGCTTGTGCCCTTAGCACCCATGGCTGCTATCAGCAGGGCGATACCGGCGCGGATGTCGGGACTCGACATGCGACTGGCTCTCAGTGTGAGCTTGCGGTCGTGACCCACGACAACGGCGCGATGGGGGTCGCAAAGGATAATCTGAGCACCCATGTCGATGAGACGGTCGACGAAGAACAGGCGGCTCTCAAACATCTTCTGGTGGAAGAGAACCGTGCCGCGGGCCTGGGTGGCTACGACGATGAGTACCGACAGAAGGTCGGGCGTGAGTCCGGGCCATGGCGCGTCGGCCAGGGTCATGATGGTGCCGTCGATGAACGACTGTATCTCGTAGTGGCGCTGACGGGGAATCCAGAGGTCGTCGCCCTCCACCTTGATCTTGATGCCAAGGCGGCGGAAGGCGTCTGGGATGATGCCTAAGTCGCTGACTGATACATCCTTGACTCGGATGCCGTCGCCACACATGGCGGCCATGCCGATAAAAGAGCCTACCTCGATCATGTCGGGCAGTATGCGGTGCTCGGTGCCATGCAGACTGTCTACGCCTTCGATCGTCAGGAGGTTGGAGGCGATGCCGCTGATGCGGGCCCCCATCTGGTTGAGCATCTTGCACAACTGCTGGAGATAGGGCTCACAGGCAGCATTGTAGATGGTGGTGGTGCCACGGGCGAAGACGGCTGCCATCACGATATTGGCAGTACCTGTGACGGATGCCTCGTCGAGCAGCATATAGGACCCCTTCAGGCGACGGGCTGCTATCTCGTAGACATCACGGCCTTCGAGACGGCTGAACTTGGCGCCCAGCTTCTCAAAGCCCAGGAAGTGGGTGTCCAGGCGCCGGCGCCCAATCTTGTCGCCTCCCGGCTTTGCTATCACGGCCTTGCCCATACGGGCCAACAGGGGGCCTATCATCAAGACGCTTCCGCGTAGTTGGGAACACTTCCGTACGAACTCATCGCTTTCCAGATAGTCTAACCGCAGTTCGTCGGCCTGGAAAGCGTAGTCGTTTTCTGAAAGCTTAGTGACTTTTACGCCGATATCCCGGAGAAGCTGTATCAGGTTGTTGACATCCCGGATGTCGGGGATATTGCGGATGATAACCTCCTCACTCGTCAGTAGCGAGGCACAGATGACTTGTAGTGCCTCGTTCTTCGCTCCCTGAGGGGTAATGGTGCCGCTGAGCGGGTGGCCTCCTTCGATTACAAATGCTGCCATAAGCGTGGCTATTTCTTTTTCTTTGTCTTCTTGCTGTCGTCAAGTACCACCTTGTCGAACTTGAAGTTGCTGAGGTCTAACTGTATGACGCCATTGGTGTAGCGGGCCAGATCGTTGGCAACTCGTTCGTCGTCCATCGAGCCATGCCCCCATTGCACCAGGTCGCGCTTCATCTGATTGGCGGTCACTTTCACCAATTCATTGCGCTCCTCACCTTCAGGCATTGTCTGCAACTTCTCTAACAGCTGTTCTACCAGATGGCCGTAGTGACGAAGCCTGACGTGGGTCTGAGGCAGCTTGATAGGCTCTGGCTTGGAGAGAATCTTGTCGGCACCCGACACATCGTAGGGCCAGTCGATCTCCAGTTCCCGATGGCTCATCAGATAGAGGTGGTCCCACAGGGTCTGCTCGTAGTTGGCATTGCTGGCCAGTTGTGGGTTCTTGTTCTCCATCTGTCGGATGATGGTCTTGGCGCACATCAGCCGCTCTTCTTTCGTAGGCAGCTCACAGGCGTGTTCTATCATTTTCTGTATCTCACGACCATATTCTGGCATGATGAGCTTCTCACGCTGCGTGTTGTAGTCTAATCCTTTAATATTCATATTGCAATCTTCAATGTTCAATCTTCAATGTTCAATGTTCAGCAAGTCCTTGGGCTTTTTCGCTACGAAATCCTTCAGATAGTACGGCACGAAGTAGGCCACGTCTTCTGTTTGTCCGTTAAGAAGACGGCGTTCCGCCAGTGGTTGCATCCACTTGGCCAGAGGCTCTATGCCTTCTATCAGCCGGGCATTCGGGTGGTTGATGGTCTCCATGCATTTCTTGGCACCGTTGCCGAAGAAATAGACTGGGTGCTCATCGAGATATGACTTGTAAGTGTCTGCTGTTACGATATCGGCACCGATTTCCCTGACGGGTTTCAAGGCCCGGTCGTAGATAGCTGCATAGACCTCCATCCGGCGGGCGTCGAGCATCGGACAGAGCAGGGCATCTTCCTCAGCCATCTCTCTGAGCAGCACGGGTACGCAGAGCAGTTCCAGCGTGGGCACGGCTATTAGTTTCAGTTCACGGCCGTAGCAGATGCCCTTGGCCATTGATACGCCGATGCGCAGCCCGGTGTAAGAGCCCGGACCGCAACTCACGGCCACGGCATCGAAAGGGATGGCATGACTGTCGGTGAACGACATGGCTTCGTCTACCATCGTGCCAAGGCGTTCAGCATGATTTGGTCCGCTGTGGTCTTCCTGCTGGAAGATGACATGAGAGTCTTCTGAGACTGCCACTGAGCAGACATCTGTACTGGTTTCTATGTGTAATATAGTCGACATCGTTTTCGCTTTCTTTTTCTATAAGGTGCAAAGGTACGCATTTTTTTTCCAATTCTATTAGAATTATCACAAATTAACTTTGTGGCGGCATCCCTCCAGGAAAAGACTGATGGCATCGACGAGGTGTGTAAGATGCGGCTTCTATATATAATATAATAAGGTGTATGGCATTTGGTGTCTTGATAAAAGTCAAGAGCGGCCTAAAAAATGCATGAAAACCGAAAAAAACCTCGAAAAAGTTTTGGTGGTTCGAAAAATAGTCGTACCTTTGCACCCGCTAAACAGGAAAGCAGTCCTGCGAGGCACAATAGAAAGAGTTCTTTGAAAGATTTACATAGACAGAAGTAGTACAAGAAGCAAGAGCAGTAATGCTCTTGGGTATAAGAAACGAACCGTCAAATTTATGAGGTCGCGCAAGCAGCCTCATTTGAATTTAGGTGCTTATAACTTGATACAGGATAGTCGTTCTGAGACAGATTACAGATAGTTTTCCCTAGTGGTACTAGTCAGACTAGTAATACAGGGTCAACTAGTAAAAGAATATAGAATATACAGTGAAGAGTTTGATCCTGGCTCAGGATGAACGCTAGCTACAGGCTTAACACATGCAAGTCGAGGGGCAGCATGGTCTTAGCTTGCTAAGGCCGATGGCGACCGGCGCACGGGTGAGTAACGCGTATCCAACCTTCCCTATAGTAGGGGATAGCCCGTAGAAATGCGGATTAATACCCTATGTTGTATTTTGATGACATCTGACGAATACCAAAGGTTTACCGCTATAGGATGGGGATGCGTCTGATTAGGTTGTTGGCGGGGGAACGGCCCACCAAGCCTGCGATCAGTAGGGGTTCTGAGAGGAAGGACCCCCAAATTGGAACTGAGACACGGTACAAACTCCTACGGGAGGAAGCAGTGAGGAATATTGGGTAATGGGCGCGAGCCTGAACCAGC
>ODAI011523922.1_pt1 | contig 28862 bp, 17 predicted proteins | sample 1539321 | NCBI WGS metagenome assembly ODAI01 (sample SAMN02144231, study PRJEB22623) | gut metagenome | biome: sheep rumen | host: Ovis aries | place: New Zealand
CATTAACATTAACAAATTAACAAAACAGTGTTTTAGAAACAACAAAACACTATATATAATTATTATAATATAATATATATTATAATATATATTATATTATAATAATTTAACCCCTCTTCTCCCCCTTGAATACTGTTTTATAATTTTAGGCTTTTGTTAATTTGTTAATGTTAATCGCGCATAACAAAGGGACGTTTCCCCTGACCCACGAGGAATATAGCAAAAAATTGCCATGAAAACAGGCACCCATACCCAGGTGCTGTCCCCATGACTATCATCCCCATGACTATCATTACATTTCTCTATATTTTTTGGTTAGTAATCTTCATATCCATCATCATATTCATCTTCGTAATCATCGTCATCTTCATCATCATCGCCACCTGACTGCATACCTGGTTTTCCTGCCAGTCTATCTTCTTCCGCAGCTGCCTCTCCATCTTGGTAACCATCATCATAAGAGTCCGAGTATGGGGTCAAATGCATGGAAGAAGTTGGTTTCGTACTTTGACTTTTGACGGCTTTACTTCTATTATAAGAGTAATCATTGTAATATCCATGCTTTGAAGGCTCATCAGTTTTTGGTTTAGTTGACGAGTTTCCGCATGAATTCGACATTATCATCATCACAGCGATAAACATGCATTTACAAAACTTGTATATGATAGAACCACCCATGTTTTCTCTATTTATTGCTTTTTACCAAGCTCCATCCTGTTGTCATCAGCTTCAGCAATTTCATGTCATTATTGTATTGCTTAGCATAAGATATAAAGGAGCGCATAGTTAAATCGCATATTTCAAGATAGTTGTCTCTGATGTACTCCCACCACTCTTCAGAAAGGGTAATGCCATTTGTGTGAATAGCATACAAACCATCGAAGTTTGTTTTCAAGGATTTCTCTATCACATCTTCTGTTGTGGTAAATTTAATCCAAGGGGACAAGAATCGATAGGGTACATTCTTCAACAATGGTGACAGAATCTTATCTATCCCATGTGACGAATAGTGCTGTAAGAGATAGTTTTCTACTACGTTACTTGACGCAGTTCTTATAAGAGTTGTTTTCTTCACTACCTCATCCAGGTATTTATACATCATGTCACGACTTCCGAGGTCAATTTCATCATCGAACACAATAGGCCATGCCATTGCAGCCATCCTAATGACAATATCCTTGTAAGAAATCGTTAGGCTCTTCTTTTCCTTAGCCAGTGAAATGATTGCCATCAGCCAGAAATACTTATATGAAGTGGCTTTCTTATCGAATACTGTCTGGAACTTATTGATGTCGATAGGTTTCTTTTCACCTTCCTGAACTAAGACAATCGGTTTCGCTTCATGCTCAACTTCATATTCAGTATAAGGATCAGCTGATGGTAAGTCAACATAAACATGTTCAATGCCTAAATCGTCAACTTTATCTAATGGCCTTTGCACTCCTTTTTTAGAATCAATGCGATGTTCTTCATTACGTTCAGAAACAACAACGTCTTCGATATTCCCTTCTTTTTCAGTTATAATATCCTTATAACAGGGCAAACTATCTTGATAATAGCCCAATAATTCTTTTGGTACGACTATCTGTTTGAGTTGGGTACACTCTATAATCGGAAAAACGCCAAAGAGAACTTTGCCCTCAAAGACAAGCGTTTCCAATTTACCACAGTAAGAGAAAACGGTGTTTCCGATATAGTTGATGTCTTTGCCAACAACATATCTCTTAATATCAGCATCGACAAATGCATTGTTCCCTATTACACCATTTGCCACACCATTTGTCTTTTCAGCGACAGCCTGGTAATAGGCTTTCTCGTTCTTGTATCCTGGTATGACAATAGATTGAAGAAACTCTTCTATCTCTTCATCCGTTGGCTCTTCGTCATAATATGCTTCTTCCAATAAGTCATAAAGCATCTTAACCTCATCATCATCCCAGTTATCCATAATGATGGACAAAAATTCGACCCATTGGAAACTTTCTCTTGGCCTTGATGGTAGGATAAGACTGTCATCCTCACATAACTGAATATACTTATGGTTATGTGCAAGAAGGCGAAGTGACAACAGAAGAGCCAATGAGTGCCTTCTGGTCTTGTATTTAGCTTTAAATGTTATGCTAAGAGTTTCACCTAGGAAACGCCCGTCAATAAAGAACGAAGATAAATCTGCAAGCGAAAAGTCATTTTCTGCAAATTGCTTCTTGATGCTTTGATAGAAGACATTCATTGCATATTCGTCTTCTACATAATCCTTTACGAATCTTAGTAGCGAAATGTTCTTCATATCAGCATTGATCTTTACTTATTTCTTGAATGGTTCTCTCATATTTCTTTGGAAGATGGGCAAACAGAGAAGAGTAGCTTTTCAGTTTCACCTCTTCATCGTCCTTACAGACAGACAGACCATACGCAGTTGTCAGCAACAGAGAAAGCTTAGAAACGGTAGGTTTATCCTTGACATTTTCTTCCCTCCAAATGGAAGAATCAATCATACGGACATCCGTAAAGGTGTCGATTGGTTGTGTCAGGAAGTCGTAAGTACTGCCACCCCCAGAATAAACAAGAATCCTATCCCTTAAGGCATCCCTTAGATTCTGAACGGGAATACTGGTCTCATCCTGTATCTTTCTCTGTAAATCCCTGACAAGGTTGTAAACAAGCTCATGCTTTTTCCTGTTGAACTTGTCAATGACATCCTGATGGACTTGCGACTTGAAGTCGCCATCAGCGTAATCGAATCCAGAACGCGCTGCCACATAGTTCAAGCCTCTTGGGATTGACCAGAACTTGTATATCATGGGGTTACCATTCTCAATCGTAAAGAATGAAATGTCAGTGGTACCACCTCCAATATCTGCTGTCAGGCTCATTCCTGTTGGTAGTTTACCCCTCGATGTCAATGCTATTAGGCTGGCGTATGCTTCAGGGAAGATGTTAATCCAGTATTCCTCTTTCAACTCCTTGGAGTATCTTTTGTTTTCAGTCTTTAAAAGTAGCTGGTCAACTTTTTCATTGAGGAAACTATCAAGGTCATTCTTATAGACATCTTCTACAAGGTTATATGCGCTGGCCAATATTTCTACAGCCAGTCTCTTTTTAGCCTCGTATGATGCTTCATCTGCTGGGATTCCCATGTTGATGGAAAAGTTGGTTCCGTACTTCTCTTCCAATAAGAAGATAACATAGGCAAGATACCATATACAGAGTGTCCGGTTACTGATAGATGTAACACGGTTCCACTCGCCGCCTATGAAGGTCGCCTGTTTGAAGTACCTGAATATATTAGAAGCCTGACGGTGGTCTCTGAGTTGAGCCTCGTAAATACGTTCTGCTTCCTCACGTCGCTGAGTATTTCTGGCCATAATCTTTTGCAGGCGTATTTGAAGCATTGAACCTAATACGTGCATGTCATCAGGTGTGTTCTGACTGGTTGCATATTTGTCGTAAAGTGATTCTGCTAATTCGGCAACATCAAACTCTTCCTCCAGTACGACATCTTGTTTGACAGGTTGCTCCGACTCTGGTTTCAATAGATTGGGATTTACATAGCCATACGATAGTGTATCATCTTTGTTTATCTGAATGACAGAGGGCAGGAAGTATTGTTCCTTTCCCTGTAGGTCAGGAAACTGGAAGAACTCATAATTAGGTTCTCCGTGACCTTCGTCTGGGGTTCGCTGTACGCATATTTTTGTCTGATGCGTACCAAAATCCAATCCTATTTTGATTACATCCATAACAATTCTATACTACTTTTACGAGGTTCAGTGATTTTATTTCAGGTGTCACTTTCAAGTGAACATCACGATTGATACGTTCCAGATCAGATTCGCGCCTCTCCAACAAGTCACGCAGGTTAGCCCTTTGCAGACGGAGAACATTCTCTGCCCGACGCAGATCTTCATCGTTTCCAGAAGAAAGTGCATATTCTCGCATCATTTCCTGATTGGCAATGATACGCTCAAAGTTCTTCTGACGTGTGTCATAGTATTGTATGGTCTGCTGATAGCGCAGTTTCTTGCTGTTGTCAATACGACTTTGCAGGTCTCTCAGGTGTGCCCATACATAATCATTCACACTGTCGTTCAGGTCATAGCGCAGGTCTGCGATCATCTCTTCATCCATCCTGTAGGATTCGTCTAATGGAGCATATTGTCCATCTACCTGTGCCCGGCCCATGAACCGCTCTGCAATGTCATGGTCTTCAATCAGATGGTTGTTGCCGACATCAAACAATATCGGATAAAGCGAATCCGTTACTATTGGTTTATCGAACAATGTACGGCTAACGGAGATCTTGTAGATAGCCAGCATATACAATCCTTTCTCAATCTCTTTCGGGAGGTGATGGGAATCAAGCTGGAAGAAGAAGGTACATTGGGCTTTATCGCGATTGGCTTCAAACATCCTAACTCCTGCTCGTATGAGTGGATGATAAATGTTGATGAAGGCCAATTTCTTCTCCTTGAATGCCCTTTCCTGGTCAAAAGTCATTCGCAGTTCAAGCTTATCATCGATGTCAGTAAGATACCTTCTAAACAGCTTCTTGCTGTCCAAGTCTGCTGGCTGATACTGTTCAAGGAATCTCTTTACTACTTTGGGATCGCTTTTGGGGATACTGAGTATATATACATCAGGGTCTGATGATTGCTTCAGTTCACAGGTAGTCAAATGCTCTTTGATAATTTGAAGAACGAACTGATATAGCTCATGACTGGTAACGTACGCGTTGTTATTGACTATCTTGTTGATTTCGTCACGGAAATACGAGTCGTTGGTCAGCGCATTTGTCAGACCTTCCTCAATCTTCTTCAGATTTAGCTTTTCGTTCTCAATAGCCCGTTCTATCTCCTGACGTTTCTTCTCAACCTCCTTGGGCTTGAGCTTGTCGGCATAGAAGTCCCGTTCCATGTTCTTAAGAGCATCTTGTATGGTTATCTTTTTGCCACCATCAACTTCCATAACGGAGTCAAGAATGGCCTCCAAGTCACCTATCGACTCACGAAAGATACCAATACGGGAAAGCAGTCGTTCGTATATATCTTCAAGGATAGACTCTGATACAACTATGGTGTTGATGTTCACCTTTGGAGATTCCTGCCCGAAACGGTCTATACGTCCTATACGCTGCTCAACCACCATCGGGTTCCAAGGCAAGTCATAGTTGACAAGTGTATTGCAAAACTGCATGTCAAGACCTTCACTGCCGACTTCAGAGGATAGCAAGACCTGTATAGTGTCATCGTATTGGAATGACCTGAGAACTTCAGTTTTGTCGATATTGGAGCCTCCGTAGATAAGTGCACATTTGTACCCAGCCTTTCTTAGTCGGATATTCAGGTACTTCAGGGTCTTCTTGAAAATGGCAAACACGATTATTTTCTTGTTGCCATGATCAAAGACAGTCTTCAGGATGGTTAGCAACTGCTCAAACTTCGAGTCTTTGTATTCGCTATAGCAGTCTATTCCTCTGTCCAAATCCTCATTCTCGTTGAGATAGGCCCAGACACTACTGGCCATCTGCCGTTTTATGGTAACAAGTCCCATACTGCCAGTTCTTTCACGACCATATTCATCAATAACTGTATGATCGTCAATATAGTCATCAATAGCCTGTTCGTAGGCACTACGTTCATCCGCAGTCAAACTTACACGGTGTGTATATGGGTTACGCTCTGCCTGTGACCAGTCTTGTGTTACCTCACGCTTACGTGTCCTGGAGAAAATTGTATTCATAGGACTCATCTCAGACAGGTTGAACTGCAACTGCGCTCTGATGGCTGGTGTGTCATTTCCACCCGTCAGCATCTTCATGATGTCTTGATAGATGGGATATTCCTTGAAGTAGTCGGAAATGAGGAAATTCTGAGTTGACTCAATGTCGTTGATGGTGTTATATGTTGTCACCTCAGACGATGCCAACTCTTTTCCTATGATTCGTAAACTTGCTCCGCTGTTCAGTTGGCTTAATGCTCTTACGAAAGGCCTGTTCAACTGAATATTATTACGGAACACTTCAGGATTGTCATACATGTCCGCATCAAGTAGGTGTAACTGGTTATAGAGGTTGAACTCGTCAATCATAATAGGCGTGGCCGACATGAACACTACGCTATCAGAAGCCAACAACAATCTTTCTGCACCATGATAGATCATCGTGTTGCTGTTACGAAGCTTATGCGACTCGTCGCATACGATAATGCTGAACTTGATATTTTTCTCTTCTATCAATCTGAGGATTTCGCTTGTTTCCCTAATCTTGTCATAGTTGATAACTGCAAGCACACCTCCATTGTGATGCTGGAACTCATGAATAAGCGTCTCTTTCTTGTCCACCTCAATGAAGTCAAGGCCAAACTTCTCATTCAGTTCTGTAGCCCACTTAGAGCGTAAGGCCATCGGACAGATGACCAGGGCATTGTGGAACTCACCACGCGCCTTTAGCTCCAGCATGATATGGCCTGCCTCAATAGTCTTACCCAAACCCACTTCATCAGCAATGAGTAGTCGCTTATTGTCCGAATTAAGGTATTTCAGCAAAGGCTTGAACTGATATGGACGAAATAGGGTACGGGAGGCCTTCAAGGAAGATATGGTACTATTGTTAGAACTCTGTATTTTGAAAGCCGTATTTCCTTTCAAATATTCAGAGTAGTGATCATAATAGTTTTCCTTGATACGCTCAAAAGGATCTGTCAGGTCGACGTTAGGGAGTATATTGTCACTATTCTCGTCTGCCTCCCTATCATCGTATTTCACCTTATAGAGTTGCCGTCCGCGCCTTGGAGGATATATTTCAATGATATACCCTATCTCGTCAGTAACGATATTCTTGACCTTGTCGCCCTTTCCGAACTTGCTCATATCTATCCGAGGTCTTCAACATGAAACTGGAACTCACAGTCTTCACACTCGCAACTTCCGTCGCGATAAACAATCACATTTGGACTTCCACATTCTGGGCAATATATCTCATCCATATCTCATTTACAGTTTTAGTTTGTGCAAAAATACAAAATTTTGGCTTGAAAAGTGACGTATTCTTCATTTTTTTAATGTTCGATGCGTTATTTTTCTGATTTGAGAATGTTTTTTGCCAGAAAAATGCTAAATTTGTTGATAGCCGTGGGGAGGCACCTGGGTATGGGTGCCTGTTTTCATGGCAATTTTTTGGGGGGCAGGGAATGCGGTTCTTTGACCCACTTTGCCTGACAAAGCGATCAGGGGGACATGCTCACAAAGAATCTGACCCCATTTGTCGACGAACACCACCCGAAGCCAAGACGGCGCAAGTGGTTGACGTGACACTATGCGCGCGTAATAGTAGGGAAACGCTGAAACATCCCGCACCTCTTACACCTCCCACACCCAGCCTGGGTGTGGCGGGTGCGAGAGGTGAGGGCAAAAAAGGACATATAACAACTATAATATAAGAACATGAAGCTGAAAACCATTCTAATAACTGCGCTACACCGTGATGAAACAGTCGGAGGAGTACCGCTCCCGCCACAGCATGGAGGTTCCTAGCAAGTCTACGGAAGTTCCTGGCGGCTGTACGGAAGTTCCTGACAATTGCCAGGAGCTTCCATGGAGCAGAAAGAAGTCTCTTTACGGCTGCCACAATAGTCGCTGGGACAGGTACACATAGTCGCTGGGTCAGGTACTTGGGTATGACGACTGCTATGACTCAGGTACCCTCTATGTTGCTGGAAATGAAAGGATTTATTGACATCAACGATATACACAAAAGTGGGTCAGAGTCCCCTGACCCAAAAGGAAGTGCGCAGCTTGGATCGATTGCAAGCCTTTGTTTTTGGGGGATAATAATATTTTCACCAAAAGATTTTGCGGTGAGTGAAAATCTTAGTAACTTTGCAGCCCAAAGAAGAATTGAAGAAAGAGATATGACCATCAACGAGACACAGGACGAGATTATCGAGGAGTTCTCCAGCCTGGAGGACTGGATGGACAAGTACCAGCTGCTGATAGACTTGGGCAACGAGCAGGAGCCCCTCCCGGAGCAGTATAAGACGGAGCAGAATCTGATAGACGGTTGCCAGAGCCGCGTGTGGCTACAGGCAGACTATATAGACTCCACCCCTACCCCTCCCCTTGAAGGGGCGGGGAGTGTTAGTGGTACTCCCCTTGAAGGGGCGGGGAATCACAAGGTGATACGCTTCACGGCTGAGAGCGATGCGCTCATCGTGAAGGGTATCGTCAGTCTGCTCATCCGTGTGCTCAGCGGCCATACGCCGCAGGAGATTCTTGACGCCGACCTCTATTTCATCGAGCAGATCGGCCTGAAGGAGCATCTGTCGCCCACACGTAGTAACGGACTTCTTGCAATGGTGAAGCAAATGCGTATGTACGCACTGGCTTTCAGTAAGATGTGATGATTGGATAAAGGAAAATGGAAACTTTTAGAGCGGAAACTGTAGCGAGAGTTTCCGCTTTTTATTTTTAACATACTGGAAATCAGTGGTTTGACATTTTTTAACTACAGAAAAGTTTTCCAAAACGGATAACTTTGGGATATTTGTTGTATCTTTGCAAACGGTTTCCGAATCTAACGGAATTAACATACAAGAAAGTATAGACTAAAAACTTATAATATGATCCAGACAGTAGTAAAGCGCGACGGGCGCATTGTGGGGTTCAATGAACAGAAAGTGATGGCGGCTATCCGTAAGGCCATGCTCCATACCGACAAGGGAGAGGACGAACGGTTGCTGTACCAGATAACCGACCGTATCGCTCAGCGAGGCGAGAGTCAGATGACAGTGGAGCAGATACAGGATGCCGTGGAGGTGGAGCTGATGAAGTCGAGCCGTAAGGATGTGGCTCAGAAATATATCGCCTATCGCCATCAGCGTTCGGTGGCTCGCAAGGCCAAGACCCGCGAGGTGTTCCTCGATATTGTGAACATCAAGAATAATGATGTGACGCGCGAGAATGCCAACATGAATGCCGACACACCGGCAGGCATGATGATGAAGTTTGCCTCGGAGACCACCAAGCCCTTCGTCGATGACTATCTGCTCTCGGAGGAAACCCGCGACGCCGTGGAGCACAACTACCTGCATATCCACGACAAGGACTATTATCCCACGAAGTCGCTCACCTGCGTGCAGCACCCGCTGGACAACATCCTCAACTGTGGGTTCATCGCCGGTCATGGTGCCTCGCGCCCTGCCAAGCGCATTGAGACAGCCTCGGTACTGGCCTGTATCTCGATGGAGTGCGCCCAGAACGAGATGCACGGTGGGCAGGCCATTCCCGCCTTCGACTTCTATCTGGCCCCTTACGTACGCATGACATACATTGAGGAACTCAAAGCCCTGGAGGAACTCAACGGTGAGAGTTACAAGGAACTCTACGACGAGCCCCTGATGGACTATGTGAAGAAGCCTCTCGACGGCCTGACGGGTCGTGAGCGTGCCCAGCAGCATGCCATCAACAAGACCGTGGGGCGCGTGCATCAGGCCATGGAGGCCTTTATCCACAACATGAACACCATCCACTCACGCGGCGGCAACCAGGTGGTATTCTCATCTATTAATTATGGTACGGATACCAGTGCCGAGGGACGTTGCGTGATGCGTGAGATACTGCTCAGCACCTACGAGGGCGTGGGTGGCGGTGAGACAGCCATCTTCCCCATACAGATATGGAAGAAGAAGCGCGGGGTGAACTATCTGCCCGAAGACCGCAACTTCGACCTCTACCAACTGGCCTGCAAGGTGACGGCTCGCAGATTCTTCCCCAACTTCCTGAATCTCGATGCCACCTTCAACCAGGACAGCGACTGGCGTGCAGACGACCCGAAACGCTACATCCACGAGGTGGCTACCATGGGATGCCGCACACGCGTCTACGAGAACCGCTTCGGACCAAAGACCAGCATCGGTCGCGGCAACCTTTCGTTCTCGACCATCAATATCGTGAAACTCGCCATCGAGTGCATGGGCGTGGAAGATAAGGAACAGCGCATCGGACAGTTCTTTGCCAAGCTCGACAATATGCTGGAGGTGACGGCCAAGCAGCTCGAAGACCGTTATCAGTTCCAGAAGACGGCCTTCGCCCGGCAGTTCCCGCTACTGATGAAGAGCCTCTGGATAGGGGCTGACAAGCTGAAGCCCACAGACACGGTGGAGAGTGTGATCAACCAAGGTACGCTTGGCATCGGCTTCATCGGACTGGCAGAGTGCCTCGTCGCGCTCACTGGCAAGCATCATGGTGAGTCGGAAGAGTCGCAGGAACTGGGACTGAAGATTGTGACCTATATGCGCGACCGTGCCAATGAGTTCTCTGAGCGTTACCACCACAACTATTCTGTACTGGCCACACCGGCTGAGGGCCTGGCAGGTAAGTTCACGAAGAAAGACCGTAAAGAGTTCGGCATCATTCCCGGCGTCACTGACCGTGACTACTATACCAACTCCAACCACGTGCCAGTCTATTACAAGTGCTCTGCCCGTCATAAGGCAGAGGTGGAGGCTCCCTACCACACGCTGACACGTGCCGGACATATCTTCTATGTGGAGATTGATGGCGATGCTACCCATAATCCGCAGGTGATCATGAGCGTGGTGGATATGATGGACCAGCTCGACATGGGCTACGGCTCGGTGAATCACAACCGCAACCGTTGTATGGACTGCGGTTACGAGAATGCCGACGATCATCTGGAGGTATGCCCCAAGTGTGGCTCGAAGAACATCGACAAGCTGCAGCGTATCACGGGTTACTTGGTAGGTACCACCGACCGTTGGAACTCGGGTAAGCTGGCCGAGCTCAACGACCGCGTGACCCATATTGACCACGGCATGCAGGATCTCTTCGGGGAATGATTCGCGTACTTGATATCATAGAGGATACAATGGTGGACGGTCCGGGTTTCCGGACCTCCATTTATTGTGCGGGCTGTCGTCATGCCTGCCCCGGCTGTCATAACCCCCAGTCGTGGGACTTCAATGCCGGGCGAGACATGTCGACGGAAGAGCTGATGCGCATCATCGAGGCTGATCCGTTTGCCAACGTCACCTTTTCAGGGGGCGACCCGATGTATCAGGCCGAGGGATTTGCGGAATTGGCACGGGAGATTCATAAGCGCACCAATAAGGATATCTGGTGCTACACGGGATTTACCTACGAACAGCTCATCAACCACCATCAGCGTGAATTGCTGGAGTATGTCGATGTGTTGGTCGACGGACCTTTCGTTGAGAAGCTGCGCGACCCTGACCTGCTCTTCCGGGGCAGCAGCAACCAGCGTCTCATTGATGTGCAGGCATCGCTCTTTGCGGGGCACATCGTCCTCTGGCGCCCTGATGTGACGGTCGGGCCTTATTCCCGATAGGTGTCCAGCTTCTTAAGATAATAATCCTTGAAGTCGCTCCAGTGGTAGTAGGGGGCGCAGTCGGTCTGCAAGGGCAGCGTGGCCTCGTTCTCGTTGAGGAGCACCTTGAAGAGAACATCCTTGTCTCTGGTATTTTTGCGATAGAAGATGAACTGTACGTTGCAGGCCATCGGATACACCTTGTAGTTGACCCACCCCTTGTCTACGAGCTGTTCCAGGTCTTCCACCTGTTGGTCGAAGCCGTTGATGCCCAGCAGGCATACCAGTGGCAGCACCACCGTTTCGTGGCCGAAGCGGAGTGTGGCCCCGTTCTTCGGCATGGCAATGCAACTGTCGGCCTCCTCGATGATCTTGCGCAACAGGTTGCGCTGTATGAAGGGCTGCGTGCCTCCGTTCAGGGGGTAGGCACCGTAGAGGATGTACCAGTAGGCATTCGCCTGCAGCCAGTTGTTGTAGAGCTCTTCGGGGGTATAGATGTCGAACATGTCGAAGTGTTGTCCGATCTCTGTACCCTGGGCGCTGGAGGCAAACTTGAAGTAAACCAAGTTCAGACGGTAGAGGTCGATCTGGTTGTGGGCGTAGGCGGTGTCGTTGAACAGGCGCTCCATGGGGGCGAGGTGGTTTTGGTATTTGTTGCAGAAGTCGTCATAACGCTTTTTCGCTTCCGTGTTCCACTTCTGATCATATAGCTTGCGGTCCTGCAGGTTCATGTAGTACATATCGTGCTGGCTGGCATCAAGGGTGAATCGCAGACGGGGGTTCAGTTCCGACAGTTGCAGGAGGGCATTCTCCATAGACAGGATGCTGCGTATGACGATAGTGCTTTTCGCATCCACGAAGGCTTTGCCCTTGAACACCTGGGGGAAATTATGGTACATACGTTCTGCTATCTCGCGATGCTGGCGCTCGCCGAGAGGTGTCAGTTCTCCCAGACGGTCGGTAGCCTCCTCGCGGAGCTGTTTCAACTGGCGGAGCACCTCTTTGCCCTTCTCCGACAGTTTCCCCAGACTGTCGGCTCTTTGGAGAGTGGCACAGGGGAAGTCGTACTCGCGCTGATGGATCATATAGCGAGAACCGTGACGGCCATAGTGACTGATATAGAAAGGTTTCTTGCCCTTGGGAGCCGGTGAGAGATTCTTCTCGGGACCAGGGTAGACGAAATAGTTGCTGCCGGCTTTTAGCTTGTTTGCACGTAGTTCTTCGCGTATGGTCTGCGCCCCGGCAATGATGGGAAAAAGGACTGCCAGGACGGTAAGAATAAATTTTCTCATAAGTTTTTTCCTGTTTCGGTTGCAAAGTTACAAAAAAATCTGTATTTTTGCAAAAAATTAGAGAGATTATGGCAAAAAACGCTAAATGGAGTGACGACTACTGGCTGTTGCTGATGCAGATTTACCTTCAGCGGCCCATGGGTGTCAAGCCTATGTATAGCCGTAAGATGGTGGACTTGAGCCTTGAGTTGCACCTGCCACCCAGCATGCTGTTCGTCAGGATGTGCCAGATTGCCAACCTGGAGACCCCTCGCATCGAGCACATCTGGGAGACCTATGGGCACAACCCCCGTAAGCTGGCGCGCGCCGTCAGCCTGTGGCGGGAGATGCGTGGCTATGGCAATGCCGATGAGTTCTATGAGGGTGTGGAGGTGAACGAGACGTTCGAGCGCGATTTTCGTCCGTTGGCGGGAGATGGCGAGCTGATGCCTGTGATGCTGATTCTGATTCTCGACCTCTATTTCCGTCTGACGCCCATCACGATGGCCGTTGAGACGCCCGAGGTGCAGGAACTGGCCAAGCTGATCAAGTTGCGCCCTCAGCGCGTGGTTGAGGTGATGGGGGTGTTCCAGCATTGCGATCCCTACCTGAACCGTAAGGACACTACCGATTCCCCCTTGTTGCAGCCTTGCAAGGAGATATGGCAGCGCTTTGGCAATGGCGATACGGAGGATCTTGCCTCTTTTGCCTCTCAGTTAAAGGAATATTTCAGAAGTTGACAGAGGGATGAACGAGAAATTTGGCCAGATACAGGAACAGCGCCAGGAGCAGCGCTTGGCTCAGCAGGCCTCCGTCCAGCAGATGCTGCAGTCATCGTTGATAGAACTGCCCATCACCCAGCTGGTTGATCGTATCAATACAGAGATGAACGACAACCCGGCCCTTGAGGTGGAGTCTGCCTACGAAGTGTCGGACGCCCCTGACACACAAGATAACCTCGACTACAACGATGCCCCTGACGACTACGACACTCAGACGGAGCGTGAGGAACGGCAATCGGCTCTCGATGCTGCTTTGGAAAGCATCGGGCGTGACGATGAGGAACTGCCCATCTATCATGGTGGCGACAACGTGGCTGAGAACCGTGAGGAGACCGTCTATGGTGCCTCGGAGTCATTCTATGACCAGTTGAAGGAACAGGTGGGCGAAACAGAACTGACTGAGCGCCAGCGGGATATCATGGAGTACTTGATCGGTTCGCTCGACGATGACGGGCTGCTGCGTAAGGACCTCAGTGCCATCAGCGATGAGCTGGCGGTCTATCATAATCTCGACGTGACAGAGCAGGAGATCGAGTCGGTACTGCACTGTTTGCAGGATTTCGACCCTGCCGGCATCGGAGCCCGTTCGTTGCAGGAGTGCCTGCTCATCCAGATATCCCGTCGTGACGATTCCCCTCTGACGCAACTGATGCGGAAAGTGATAGCCAGCTATTTCGACGATTTCACCACAAAGCATTGGGACAATATACGTAAGGCCCTCGCTCTCGATGACGAACAGGAGGAGGTGCTTTTCCGTGAACTGCGCAAACTGAACCCGCGCCCCGGAGCTTCGATGGGCGAGGTGATCGGCAGAAGCCTGCAGCAGATTACCCCCGACTTCATTGTTGACACCCATGATGACGGTTCTATCACCTTCACACTCAACAGAGCTGAGGTGCCTGAGCTGACTGTCTCGCAGTCGTTTGTCGAGTCGATGAACGAATATCAGCAGAACAAGGAGGGGCTGAGTCGCCAGACCAAGGAGGCCCTGCTATATATCAAGACCAAGGTGGATGCCGCTCAGAGTTTCATCAACGCTATCCGTGTGCGTCATCGCACCCTCCAGCTGACGATGCAGGCCATCATCTCGTTGCAGCGCCCCTTCTTCCTCGATGGTGATGAGGCATCGCTGCGCCCAATGATCCTGAAGGATGTGGCTGACAGGGCAGGCGTTGACATCTCTACCGTCTCTCGTGTATGCAATTCCAAGTATGCCCAGACGCGCTGGGGCACTTTCCCCTTGCGTCATTTCTTCAGTGACAGTTATGTGACGGAAGACGGGCTCGAACTCTCCAACAAGCAGATGAAGGCTGCCCTGCGCGACATCATCGACAGGGAGGACAAGAAGCATCCGCTCAGTGACGACGCCCTGCGTGAGGAGATGGAGCGCAGCGGATTTCCGATAGCCCGGCGCACGGTGTCGAAATACCGTGAGTCGATGGGTATTCCCGTAGCACGTATGAGGAAAGGATAATGACAAGGGAGAAGAGTATCATACTGACGGCGCGTGTGGTGAGCCTGGTGTTCACGCCGTTCTATCTGCCTGTGGTGGGTCTGACGGCCCTCTTCGTGTTCAGTTATATGAACCAGATGCCCTGGGTCTACAAGATTCAGGTGCTCACGATGGTCTATCTCCTGACGGTCGTCATGCCCACGATGCTTATCCATCTCTACCGGCGCTATCAGGGGTGGTCGCTCATCCAGTTGGGTACCAAGGAGCGGCGTATGGTGCCTTATGTCATCAGTATCCTCTGCTATTTCTCCTGCATCTATCTGATGGACTGTCTGCACATCCCCCATTTCATGAGCAACATCGTGGGGGCAGCACTGTTCATTCAGATTGTATGTGCCCTCATCAACGTGTGGTGGAAGATATCCACCCATACCGCTGCCATCGGAGGAGTGGCGGGGGCTCTGTTCGTCTTCGGCGAGTACTTCAGTTTCAATCCCGTCTGGTGGCTGTGTCTGGTGATGGCCTTGGCCGGCGTGCTGGGCACCAGCCGGATGATTCTCCGTCAGCATAGTCTGTCGCAGGTGATTGCGGGGTTCTTTGTCGGGCTCGTCTGTACCATCATCGGTATTATTTTTCTTTGATTGAACATTGAACATTGAACATTGAATATTGAATATTGAACATTGAATATTGAACATTGAAAGATTATAAATATGAAACCATTAGTAAGTATTATCATGGGCAGCACCAGTGATCTGCCCGTTATGGAGAAAGCCTGCAAGTTGCTTGATGAGTTGCAGGTGCCCTTTGAGGTGAACGCCCTCTCGGCTCATCGCACCCCCGAGGCTGTAGAGTCATTCGCCCGTTCCGCTCAGGAGCGTGGCATCCGCGTCATCATTGCTGCTGCCGGTATGGCTGCCGCCCTGCCAGGTGTCATCGCGGCCAATACCACTCTGCCCGTCATCGGTGTGCCCATCAAGGGTATGCTCGACGGTCTCGACGCCCTACTCAGCATCGTGCAAATGCCGCCGGGTATCCCTGTAGCAACTGTAGGGGTGAACGGGGCGCAGAATGCTGCCATCCTGGCTGTAGAGATGCTGGCTCTCGGCGATGAGGTACTGGCCCAGCGTCTCTCCGACTACAAGGAGGGACTGAAGGCAAAGATAGAGAAGGCGAACAGGGAATTGGCAGAAGTGAAGTATGAGTACAAGACGAATTAGTACGGAGGCCCGTGTGGGCCATATCGGCATCGGGGGAAATAACCCCATCCGTATCCAGTCGATGGCTACCGTTGACACCAATGATACTGAGGGCTGCGTGGCTCAGGCTCGTCGCATCATCGATGCCGGAGGCGAACTGGTGCGTTTCACCACCCAGGGTACGCGCGAAGCTGAGAACATGAAGAATATCTCTGCGCGCCTGAAGGCTGAGGGCTATACGACGCCACTGGTGGCCGATGTCCATTTCACGGCCCATACAGCCGATGTGGCTGCGCTCTACTGTGAAAAGGTGCGTATCAATCCGGGCAACTATGTTGATCCTGGTCGCACGTTCAAGCATCTGGAGTATACCGACGAGGAGTATGCGGCAGAGCTTCAGAAGATAGAGCGTCAGTTGGTGCCCTTCCTCCAAATCTGTAAAGAGCACCATACCGCCATCCGTATTGGTGTCAACCACGGTTCACTCTCCGACCGTATCATGTCGCGCTACGGTGATACCCCTGAGGGTATCGTCGAGAGCTGTATGGAGTTTCTGCGCATCTGCCGTCGCGAGCAGTTCAACGATGTTGTCATCAGTATCAAGGCCTCCAACACGGTGGTGATGGTCACCACCGTGCGTCTTCTGGTCAAGACGATGGACCGTGAGGATATGCACTATCCCCTCCATCTGGGTGTCACCGAGGCTGGTGAGGGCGAAGACGGGCGCATCAAGTCGGCCGTAGGCATCGGTGCCTTGCTCACCGAGGGTATCGGCGACACTATACGCGTCAGTCTCAGCGAGGAGCCCGAATGCGAGATTCCCGTTGCCCGCAAGCTTGTTGAACTGATTCCTGAGTGCACCCGGCTGCGCGAAGAGGCTGAGGCCGGTATCCAGAACGATACCATCACCCTCACCGTCGATGCCCCTGACTATGAGACTCTCCAACTGAAGGCGGCAATGGCCGTGGGTGCTCTCCTCATCGACAAGAAGGCCCATCGGCTCGTCATCCATTCTCCCCTCCTACAGGAATCCAACAAGCAAACAGTTCCCCTCCTACAGGAGGGGCTAGGGGAGGTCTTAGCCGACGCGATCCTCCAGGCTGCGCGTATCAAGTTCACCAAGACTGAGTATATTTCCTGCCCAGGCTGCGGGCGCACGCTTTACAACCTTCAGGAGACCATCGCGAAAATCAAGGCGGCTACGCAGGAGTTCGTGGGCCTGAAGATAGGCATCATGGGCTGCATCGTCAACGGCCCCGGCGAGATGGCCGATGCCGACTATGGTTACGTGGGTGCCGGACGAGGCAAGATATCCCTCTATCGGGGCAAGGAGTGTGTCGAGAAGAATATACCTGAGGCTGAGGCGGTGGATAAGTTGCTGGAGCTGATCAGGAAAGACAGAGCATAAACCGCAAGAAACAAATCACACGACTATGATCAGGAAGTTGCTGACACCGATAATCTCTGTAGCCTGCTGTTTGATATTGAGCATCGCACTAATATCCTGTGCAGAGAAGCAGCCCAAGTATGTCATTGGCATTTCACAGTGTTCCGACGATATCTGGCGCGAGAAGCAGAATGCCGAGTTGCGCATGGCCGCCTATTTTCACGAAGATGTCGAGTTGCGTTTTGCCTCGGCCTATGATAGTGATGAGCGGCAAGTGGAACAGATCGACAGTCTGGTGGCCCTCGGCATCGACCTGCTCATTGTGGCTCCCAACCAGGTGCAGACCATCTCGCCTGCCATCGACCGTGCCTACGACCGGGGAATACCCGTTATCGTCTTCGAGCGCAAGACCAACTCCGCGAAGTACACCGCCTTCATGGGTGCCGACAACTACGAGATGGGACACCTGATGGGCGAGTACATCGCCAGCCGGCTCAAGGGTAGGGGGCGCGTGATGGAGATTATGGGCCTCAAGGGATCCTCGCCTGCCATCGAGCGGCATAAGGGATTCGCCGATGCCTTGGCAGCCCATCCTGCCATCGAGACCGTGGCTACCTTGCAGGGTGACTGGACGGAGGCGAGTGGTTACACGGCCATGAAGCACTATCGGGAGAGCCTCGATGACATCGATTTCGTCTTCGGACAGAACGACCGCATGGCTCTTGGTGCCCGTAAGGCATTTCTGGAAAAGGGTGGTCGGGTGCCCCTGTTCTGTGGTATCGACGGCCTGCCCGGCGAGGGTAATGGCATCGCTTGTGTGCGCGACTCTATCCTCGATGCTTCCTACATCTATCCCACCCACGGTGACAAACTGCTCGAACTGGCCGTGAGCATCCTCGACGGCAAGCCCTATGAGCGCGAGATACAGCTGATGGCGGCCATTGTCACCCGCGACAATGCCAAGGTGCTGCTGATGCAGAACGAGGAGCTGATGCAGCAGGCCGACTATCTCGACCAGTTGCACCGTCGGGCCTCCGTCTATCTCGACGAGATTGCCGACCAGCGCACGGGTCTCTTGCTGGCTATTGGGTTTATTGGCTTGCTCTTCCTGCTGCTTGTGGTCACCTATCTCTATTTCCTTCAGCGTGCCCGACTCTACGAGGAGCGCACCAAGATGGAGCGTGAACAACTCGACTTCTACACCCAGGTGAGCCATCAGCTCCGTACGCCTCTCACCCTCATCCAGGGGCCGCTGGAGCAGTTGGCCGAGACCCGTGAGGTCAAGGAGGCAGGAGCCGAGGCGTCCGGTCTGTTCGCCATCATCCGGCGCAACACGCAGCAGCTCACCGAACTTATCAGCCAGATGCTTGACATGCAAGCCAAGAGCGGCGGGTCTGTGGACGGGCTGCTTGATCCTGGCCAGGGTCAAGAGCCTGTCCCCATAATCCGCCAAGAGTCCGAGCAGTCATTGTCAGAGACCGTTCTGATTGTCGACGACAATGCCGATATACGCGCCTATCTCCGTACCATCCTGCAGGACAGATACCAGGTGAGCGAGGCCGTCGACGGACAACAGGGACTCACCGTTGCCAATGAGATCGTGCCCGATCTGATCGTCTCCGATGTGATGATGCCCGTGATGAACGGCCTGGAGTTTTGCCAGCGTATCAAGGGTAGTACGGCCACCAGCCATATCCCTGTCATTCTGCTCACGGCCCGTGCCTTGAGCAAGCATCAGATAGAGGGCTATGAGAGCGGAGCCGATGCCTACATCACCAAGCCTTTCGCTGCCGACCTGCTTCTGGCCCGCATCAGTAATCTGCTGAAGAATCGGGTTCTGCTGAAGAGTCTCTTTGGCAGTGCTGAGCCTAAGAGGGAGGCTCCCGACAGCAATGCCGCTGCTCCCAGTACAGCCGAGCCTGGGAGGGAGGATGCTTTCATGCTGAAGTTCCGCGATTTCGTGGAGCGTAACATGACAGACAGCGATCTCAGCGTGGAGACCATCGGTGCCGAACTGGGTCTCTCGCGCGTACAATTATATAGAAAGGTGAAGGCTCTTACTGGCCAGTCGCCGGTGGAGCTGCTCCGCCGTGCCCGTCTGCAGCGTGGGCGCCAGTTGCTCCAGTCCACCGACAAGACTGTCAGCGAGGTGGCCTATGAGGTGGGCTTCTCCGCCCCCAGCTACTTCACCAAGTGCTTCAAGGATGAGTACGGCATCAGTCCCTCCGACTTATAGCATTCTTCTGGCACCCAATAGGAGCAGCGGAACTGGCTATTCTGGCAGAATTCAAGTGTCTCCCATGACCACGGAAGTTCCCTGCGATTCTACGGAACTTCCCTGCGATTCTACGGAACTTTTATTTTTTTCTATAACGCCTCCGTGGGATTGCAGGAAGCCTCCGTATAAGACCCGTCAAGGTGGTTCGCCATTTAGCGTCTCTTGCACCTCATGAGTCCTTTATATATATATAGTAGCTAAACGTTTTTTTAACCCGCACCTCTTACACCTCCTACACCTGGAACGATAAGCTTTAGGTGCGGGAGGTGTAGGAGGTGCGGGTTATTTCTTTGTTTCCCCACTACCATGTGCGCGTACGCGCGAAACTGCTGAGCTGGTAGGCCAGGTAGTCGATGTCGTAGAAGTGGTCGTAGTCGAAGGGAATGTCGGGTGTGATGCCAGGGTCGATGTCCTCCCAGTTCCGGTTGGTGAGTCGGTCGCGGTAGCCGGATATGATGTACTGGAAGCCATCTGGTGTGGTCAGGCACTGTATGCTGCATGAGCCTCCCCCCGTTTTCTCTCCGAGGATGGGGTAACCGAGGTCCTTCATGAGTGCGGGGAAGAGGTTGCCGCATGAGAACGCGATTCTGCTGGTGAGTACGCCTATGCGCAGACCGCTACAGTCGAAGCGGGGAGCGGTGATGTCACTGTCGTCGAACTTGCCGTCGAAGTTGCGGTCGGTGAGCAGCTCGCTGGTGATGTTGAGTCCCTGTAGCACGTTCTGCGAATAGAAGGTAGTCCTGTTGGTGTTGCCGAGCGTGGCTATATAGGCACAGACGATGTCGGTGGAGCCGCCAGTGTTGAGCGACAGGTCGAGGATGAGGTTCTTCACACCGTCGGCCTTGGCTCGCTGCAGGCCATAAAGCAGGGTGGTGTAGTTGTCTTTTGCGTGGCGGTCGAGCAGTGCCTGGAAGTCTGCGTCGGTCTTGTCACTGGCGTAGTAGGCCTTCCAGCCGTCGCTGTCGAAATCCATGAATGAGTTGACGATAATGACGGCAGTGGTCTTACTGCTGTTGACGTGGTAGAGGCCGTCGCCATAGGCATCTTTGCGTTGCTCGGCCAATTTCTTGACGATAGCTCTGTGTGTATCGATATAATCCGCTTTCCACTGGGTGTACATCTGCGACACTTTCGGGTATTTGTCGGCAGCAGCCATGATCTGCTCGCGCTTCTCATCGGCAGTCGCATCAGGTGCCATGCTGATGGGCGACATGGTGGTGTGGCCGCCGTCGTAGAGCAGTACATGCAGGCCGTTGAGTCCCCAGCAGAAGTCCATGTTGTCGGGCGACTGGAGCAACTGCTTCACCTCCTGTCCGCCGTCCACCTTGTCGAGCGTGGCATCCATGCCCAGCTGTTCCAGTCCGGCTTTCTCGAGGATATTCCTTCCGGGTAGTCCGAAGAGGTTGTCGAACACAAAGCAGAGTTCGCCATAGCGGTACTTAGCCATGTCGGCGGCAACGGCCTTGCGCTTGTAAGGTGCCTCGGCGAACTCCTTGTCGATGAGTGCCAGCGGGGATATATCCAAAGCATTGTTGCTAACCACCACCTGCTTGCCAGTATAGGCAGCACTGTGCAAAAAGACGTCGGTGTACATGTCTGCCAGTGTGGCGAAGGGGAAGTAGACCGTCGCACCGTCGTCGTGCAGGTCGATGCCGTAGTTGGCAAACGTCAGGGTGACGTGGACCGTGGGCTTGAAGGTGGAAGTGAGGGTGCTACTGGCGAACTTCAGGTATTTCTGGCCGTCGAAGGGCGCATTGGCGGGCAGACCGGGGTCCGTGAGCGATGCCAGACTGATCAGGTCGTCGTAGGTGGTGGATGTCAGGCGGTCGGTCTTCACGTCGACGGTGGCCGTGCCGCCGGTTGTGGTGAGCAGATACTGTCCGCCCTGGTTCTTCACCGTCATGACGGCGCCATTGGAAATCAGGCGATGGAAGTCGGCGGCCTCGATGTAGGCCACGCTGGGCATGTCGCTGTAGAATCGCAGCGTCACCTGCCCGTCGCTCTTGCCGTCGCGGCATACGGTGACGCTCTTCTCGGTGTAGGCCGGTCCGGGGTCGGTGGCTGTCTGCGGTTGGTTGCTCTGTCCGTCAGGGCTGACGGGATTGTCGTGGTCAGTACATGCCGCCAGCAGCACGGCTGCCAGCATGGTGAGGGAATAGAGTCTTCTTTTCATTAAACTGTAAACTATAAACTGTAAACAAACTTAATGCAAAGGTACGAATAATCAAGCAAATATCGTTCATTCTCTCGCAAAAATGTTACTTTGAAACAAATTTTGGGCGTAGTGAACGATATTTTATGTATTGAGAAACACAGGTGCCGTGGCCGTAATGGACATGAAGGGTGCCAAGAGTGAGAGCTCCCGACGTCATCATCAGGTAAGGCAGCAGGCTTCGAGTTTACCGTAACTAAACTGGTAGTTTAGTGCCGCTAAACTATGAGTTTAGTGCCTCTAAACTCTTAGCCGTCAGCAAGCGTATAGTGAGACGGTTGCCGTGAGTGTGAAGGATGTGAAGGATTAAATACAAACTTGTCTTAAGGAAATGATTTAGTTGCCAACTAAATGTATTTCTATAGTAGAAGTTCGAAAACAATCCTTCACATCTTTCACAAAAATGAATGAAGATTTGGACTATTCGGGAATTTTCACTACCTTTGCCACCAAAACCAGTCAACTATGTGTAAGAAGTCATTATACCTTATTATATTATTGGGCATTCTGCTTTCTGCCTGCGGGCCTGACGAGAAGACCTACCGAATTGCCGTGTCCCAATGCAGCGGCGGACAGTGGCGGGAGAAAGTGAACCAGGAGATGCTGGCCGTCCAGCATCTGTATGAACAGAACGTTAAGGTGACGATTGCCAACGCCGACGATGACACCCAGCGGCAGATCCGGCAGATAGACAGCCTCGTAGCCAGTGGCATCGACCTGCTGGTGGTGGCCCCCAACGAGGCCGGCCCCATCGCCGAGGCCATCACGCGGGTGATGGAGCAGGGCATCCCCGTCGTCTGCTTCGACCGCAAGGTGGCTTCTGACAACTATACCGCCTTCATCGGCGGCAGCAATGTGGAGGCGGGCCGTGCCATCGGCGTGAATGCTGTCGACGTGGCCCGTGGTCTGCTGTCTGGCGGGCATAAGCCGCTCATACTCGAAGTGACGGCCTCGATGAGCAGCACCCCGGCCCAGGAGCGCCACCAGGGCTTCGCCGGGGTGGTCGAAGGGCATCCGGAGCTGGACTACGTATGGCGCGAGAGCGACTGGTCGTCGGAGGGTACCTACCGCATCGTGATGGAGCAGATCAGAAGCGGTCGGCTACCCGACATCGTGTTCTGCCACAACGACGGCATGGCCACAGGGGCCTACAAGGCCGTGGTGGAGACTGGCACTGAAGGGAAGGTGAACATCATGGGCATCGACGGCATGCCCGGCGAGGGACTCGACTATGTGCAGTTCGGCCACCAGCTGGCCAGCTATGTCTATCCCACGGGCGGTGACCGCATCATCCGTCTGGCCCTCGACATCCTCACTGGCAAGCCCTACGAGCGGGAGAACACCCTGCAGGGCATACTGGTGGTGAAGGAGAATGCCTGGCCCATCGCCGAGACCACCAGCGAGCTGCAGCGACAGATGGGGCAGTTGGTCACCATCCAGGACAAGCTTGAAGACTACTTCGGCCTCTACAGCACCCAGCGCAAGGTACTTGCGGGCTGCTTTGTCGCCATCCTTCTGCTCATCGTGGCACTGATTCTCATCTGGAGAGCCCTGGTGCAGACACGCCGTACGATACGCCAGCGGCAGACGATGAACGAGGAGCAGACGCTCTTCTACACCAATCCTGACACACGTGCCCTGCGCCGCGTGTTCGAGACACCGGCAGACGAGGTGCCTGTGCCCCGTTCGCAGGACACCATCTTCGCCGAGACACTCAACGAGGCCATCCGCAAGAATATGTCGAACCCCAACCTGAAGGTCGAAGACCTGGGCGACCAGCTGGGCATGAGCCGTGTGCAGCTCTACCGCAAGGTGAAGGCCCTGACGGGCACCTCGCCCGTGGAGCTGCTGCGCGAGATGCGGCTGCAGCGCGGTTACAATCTGCTGGTATCGACCACGAAGAGCGTCTCGGAGATAGCCTTTGAGGTGGGCTTCAACACGCCGAGCTACTTCTCCAACTGCTTTAAGAAACAGTTCGGCAAGTATCCCACCGACCTCAGGGCAGAGCAATGAGAGCCTGCCCGTCTTGTTACAACACATAAACACTATCGACTATGGCGGTAATAGATGTTACCGTGAAACATTTTTGTTAGCCGAAGAACGATTTTTGATACACTTGTTGTTGCGCGGGTAGTAACTTTGCATCAGATTTTAATAACAAAGTATTAACTAACCCTTTTAAACAACAACAATGAAACAGCTAAAAAGAGTGCTACTCAGTTTCTGTCTCCTGCTGTCTGCTACATTATTGTACGCGCAGACGGAGATAAGCGGAACCGTGGTTGACAAGACGGGCGAGACCGTCATCGGCGCCACGGTGATGGAGAAAGGCACGTCGAACGGCACCGTGACCGACTTCGACGGCAACTTCAAGATCAAGGTCAACCAGGGAGCCACCCTTGTATTCTCCTACATCGGCTATCTGACACAGGAGGTGCCGGCCCAGAATGGCATGACTGTCACCATGCAGGACGATGCCCTCTCACTGGAGGAGGTGGTCGTCACCGGCTACACCACCCAGCGCAAGGCCGACCTGACAGGTGCCGTGTCGGTGGTGAGTGTCAACGAACTGGCCAAGCAGAACGAGAACAACCCGATGAAGGCCCTGCAAGGTCGCGTGCCGGGCATGAACATCCAGGCCGACGGTAATCCCTCGGGTGCGGCCACCGTGCGCATCCGTGGTATCGGTACACTGAACGACAACGACCCTCTCTACATCATCGACGGCGTGCCCACTAAGTCGGGCATGCACGAGCTGAACGGCAACGACATCGAGAGCATCCAGGTCCTAAAGGATGCCGCCTCGGCCAGTATCTACGGAAGCCGCGCAGCCAACGGTGTGATCATCATCACCACCAAGAAGGGCAAGGACGGCAAGGTGAAGGTCAACTTCGACGCCTCGGTGGCAGCCTCGCTCTACACCAACAAGATAGAGACGATGAACGCCAGCGAGTGGGGCCGCGCCTATTGGCAGGCATCAGTAAACGACGGTGTCAATCCGAACAACAACAATCTGGGCTATAACTTCGACTGGACCTACAACGCCGCAGGTCACCCCATACTGAACGGCCTGACGATGAACATGTTCCTCGATGAGAATGCCACCGTGCGTACCGGCGACACCGACTGGTTCAAGGAAATCACCCGTACAGGCGTGGTACAGCAGTACAACGTCAGTGTGAGCAACGGTTCGGAGAAGGGCAGTGCCTTCTTCTCGATGGGCTACTACACCAACAAGGGTACCATCAAGGACTCGCAGTTCAACCGCCTCTCGGCCCGTGCCAATGCCGACTACAAACTGTTTGACGGCAAGGTCATCATCGGCGAGAACTTCACCCTGAACCGCACGAAAGGCGTAGATGCCCCCGGCGGTATCCTGGAGAATGCCCTGGAGTTCAACCCCAACTTCCCCATCTATGCTGAGAACGGCGAGTTTGCACAGGCCCTCGGTGCCTACTCCGAGCGCGAGAACCCTCTCAGCCTGCTCTATAATAATAAGGATAATGAGTACACCCAGTGGCGCACCTTCGGCGACGCCCACATCAGCATTATGCCCTTCAAGGGCTTCATGATCCGTTCTACGCTGGGTATGGACTACACACAGAAGGAGCAGCGCTTCTTCACTTACCCCATTGCCAACGGTAAGGTGATGCGCACCGAGAGTGCCGTGGAGAGCAAGCAGGAGCACTGGATGCGCTGGATGTGGAACGCTATCGCCACCTATAACCTCGAGATAGGCAACCATCGTGGCGACGCCATGATTGGTATGGAGGTGAACCGTCAGGACTATAAGTGGAACAGCTCCAAGCGCTACGAGCTGGCCATCCTCAATACCGACTATATGTGGCCGTCGGCCGGTGCCGGTCGTCAGCTGGCCCTCGGCTCCGGCGACGGTTTCTCGCTGCTGTCGTACTTCGGCAAGGTAAACTACACCTACGCCGACAAGTACATGGCTTCGCTGACGGTACGCCGCGACGGTTCGAGCCGCTTCGGTTCGAACAACCAGTATGGTACCTTCCCCTCCGTATCGCTCGGCTGGCGCATTTCGCAGGAGAAGTTCATGCAGAGCACGAGCAATTGGCTCGACGACCTGAAGCTGCGCTACTCTTGGGGACAGACCGGTAACCAGGAGATCTCGAACACCGCCCGTTACACCCTCTACCAGTCGGTAGTATCCACAGGTCTCTGGGGCAGCGGTCAGGCAGGCTCGTCCTACGACATCAGCGGCTCCAACGGCGGCTATCAGCTGGCCAACGGCTACGTGCGCTCACAGCGTGGCAACGACGACATCAAGTGGGAGACCACCACACAGCATAACATCGGTCTCGACTTTGCACTGTTGCGCAACGAGATCTACGGCAGCTTCGACTGGTTCCACAAGCAGACCAAGGACATCCTGCTGCCGATGGACGGTATCGCCGCCATGGGTGAGGGTGCTTCGAAGTGGATCAACGCCGGTGAGATGAAGAACACAGGTTGGGAACTCTCCGTGGGCTATCGCCACAAGCTGGAGTCAGGTTTCTCATGGGACATCAACGGTAACATCAGCCGTTACACCAACGAGATCACCAAACTGCCCGAGACCGTGGCTGCCAAGGGCACCTTCGGCGGCAACGGCGTCTATAGCGTGGTAGGCCATCCGATGGGCGCACAGGTGGGCTATCTGGCCGACGGCATCTTCAAGAGTCAGGAAGAGATCGACAACCATGCCACCCAAGAGGGTGCCGGCCTGGGCCGCATCCGCTATAAGGATCTGAACGGCGACGGTCGTATCACTGAGGCCGACCAGGACTGGATCTACGATCCGACACCCGACTTCACTTGGGGTCTTAACATCTACCTGCAGTACAAGAACTTCGACTTCACGATGTTCTGGCAGGGCGTCCAAGGTGTCGACGTGGACTGCCGGGGCTATAAGTCGCAGACCGACTTCTGGGCCAACTCCAATATCAATGTGCCCTACCTGAACAAGGGTAAGCGCGCCCTCGATGCATGGAGTCCTGCCAACCCAGGCAGTGACATCCCTGCACTGACCACCTCGGACACCAACAACGAGGGTCGCGTGTCCTCTTACTATATAGAGAACGGTTCTTACGTGAAGCTGCGCACCATCCAGCTGGGCTTCAACGTGCCCAACAGTTTCTCGGAGAAGCTGCGCATGGAGCGCATCCGTCTCTACCTCTCCGCCCAGAACCTGCTGACTATCAAGAGCAGTAAGTTCTCTGGTGCCGACCCTGAGAACCCCGGATTCAACTATCCCATCCCTCTCAACCTCACCTTCGGACTAAACGTTTCGTTTTAATTGATCATTGAACATTGAACATTGAACATTATGATTACCAAGAAATATAATAAGACAGCGGTGAGAGTATTCTCTTTCCTCTTTCCTCTTTCCACTTTCCTCCTCGCCTCCTGCAGCAACTTCCTCGACGAGCAAGTGCCCCAGGCCACGCTGACACAGGACGAGGTGAAGGATCCCAAGTATATCGACAACCTGCTGATCTCGTCATACGCCGGCCTGTTGTCTATCGAGGATATGAATGCCTCATTCTCTCTCTGGAACTACGACACTCGCTCTGACGATGCCTACGTGGGCGGAGCCGACTTCTCCGACGGTGAACCGTTCCATCGCTTGGAAATGGGCGTGGGTATACTGACCACTGACTGGCCTTTCTCCAGTATCTGGACCCGATTCTATAACTATCTCTCACGCGTATCGCTCTCCCTCGACGTGCTGCAGACGGCCGACCAGGAGAATGCGGTCATCAAGCAGCGTACGGCAGAGATGAAGTTCCTCCGCGCCTATGGACACTTCCAGCTGAAGCGCCTGTTCAAGAAGATTCCCTTCGTCAATAAGCCCAACATGGAGGAAGAGGACTACAACAACCTCTCGAACACTGAATACACCAACGACGAGGGCTGGCAGCAGATCATCAACGACCTGGAGGACGCCTACGCCGTGCTGCCCGTGACGCAGGCAGACAAGGGACGCCCCACCAAGGCTGCCGCTGCCGCCTTCCTGGCCAAGGTCTACCTCTATAAGGCCTACCGTCAGGATGATGCCAACAGCAACCAGGTGACCGGCATCAACGAGGCCGACCTGCAGAAGGTGGTGGAGTACACTGAGCCCGGACTCTACACTGCCGCCGGCTACGGACTGGAGAGTGACCTGCATAACAACTTCCGTCCTGAGGAGCAGTACGAAAACGGCAAGGAGTCGATCTGGGCCATCCAGTACTCCAAGAACGACGGTACCGTCTACGGCAACCTGAACTTCGCCAACCGTCTGATTGTGCCTTGTATCCCGAAGGTTCACGACTCTGGTAACGACTTCTACAAGCCATCGCACAATCTGGTGAACGCCTATCGCACCAATGCCGACGGCCTGCCCCTGCTCGACGACTTTGCCTCGCAGGACTACACCGTGGGTAGCTCTCAGACCGTAGACCCGCGCCTCTTCGTCACGGTAGGCGTGCCCGGCACACCCTATATGTTCAATCCCGACTATATGGTGGCTGAGACCAACACCTGGAGCCGTGGCGGCGGCACATACGGCTACTTCGTATCACTGAAGCAGAACGTAGACCCCGCACTGACCAATGCCTATCTCTTCGACTGCGACAACCAGTGGGCATCGTCGATGAACCGCATTGTGTTCCGCTATGCCGACGTGCTGCTGATGCGCGCCGAAGCCCTGGCTCAGCTGAACCGTACGGGTGATGCCATCCAGCTGGTCAATCAGGTGCGCGACCGTGCCGCAGGCATGATCACCAATAGCGTTGTCAGCGGCTATCCTAATAAATATGGTGTGCGCTATGCCGTCAGCAGATATGCCGGCAGCTACTCCAAGGAGGAAGCCATGAAAATTGTGAAGATGGAGCGCCGTCTGGAGCTGGCCATGGAGTCGGAACGCTTCTTCGACCTGGTGCGCTGGGGCGA
>ODAI010281661.1_pt1 | contig 28858 bp, 23 predicted proteins | sample 1539321 | NCBI WGS metagenome assembly ODAI01 (sample SAMN02144231, study PRJEB22623) | gut metagenome | biome: sheep rumen | host: Ovis aries | place: New Zealand
AGGTATTTTACCGTTGTTATTCGCCTCAGGTGCGGGTGCAAACAGCAGAATATCAGTAGGTTCTACCGTAATCGGAGGTATGATGGTTGCTGCAACAATCGGTACGGTATTAACTCCTGCTTTTTATGTGATTATTCAAGATGTTGTGGATAAATATTTTAATAATAAACATGAAGAGTCATAGATTGTTTTAAAACCAAACAAAAAGGTGATACAAACTACACAGTTTTTGTGTGATAATAAAGAAAGAAGTTATATAAGATAGAGATTTAGAGTATGAAATTGAATAATAAAAGAATTATAAGTTTAGCAATATTATCTTGTTTTGTTTTTTCAACAATGAATACAGCAGAAGCATTTTTATTCAGAAAAACTAAAAATACTCAAGCTGTAAAGGTACAAAAAACAAAAAATGTAAAAACAAAAAAACAAAAGAACAAACAGGAAGAAACAGTACCTTATACTAATGAGACTCATTCTGTATTTACACTAAATGATTGTATAGAAAATGCAATTAAATATAATCCGTCTATACAAGCCTCTATATATAATGAAGAAGTTTATAAATCCCGAATAGGTCAAGCGTGGGCGAACTTTTTCCCTGTAATAAGCGCCGGTGTAGAAGCATCAAGAAGCGGTAATAAATATTCAGGAGATGTTCCTTTCGGCATGAGAAGTCAATATACAACGATGGGATATGTTCCTACGGTATCAGCAAATATGATGTTATTTGATTTCGGAAAAACGAAGGCGACTGCTGATATGGCAAAAAGAATGTATGAGTCTTCACAGGAAAATACTAAAGAAAGTATTAATACTATAATCTACAGTATAAAAACTGCGTATTATAATATTCTTTTTGCGCAAGCACAGGTTCAAGTATATGAAGATACTGTTAAGGACTATCAACTGCAGTTGGATCAAGCTTGGGGATTTTATAGATACGGAACTAAGCCAAAAATAGATGTAGTTACAGCAGAATATAACCTTGGTAAAGCAAAGCTAAATCTTGTAAAAGCAAAAAATGTTTTAGATGTTGCTCAGGTTCAGCTTTCACAAATAATGGGTATGCCTGAATATACAAATTATGAACTTTCAGACCAACTTACTCTTAATTTGTTTGATATAACTGATGAGGATGCAATAAAGACAGCTTTTGAAGTTCGTCCTGAACTCATATCAGCTTTAAAGAATGCAGAAGCTGCAAAAATGAACTTAAGAGCGACAAGAAGAGAATTAGCTCCTGATTTAGGAATATTTGGCAGCTATTCAAGCGGAATAGGTAATATTTATAATGTTCAATCAGGACAAATCGGAGTTGGTATCAATTATAGCGGACTGAATCTGGCAAGAGTTAAAAAACAGATAGATGAAGCGAATGCCGCATATAAGCAGGCAAAAGCTCAGTACGAAGATGTAAAGCACTCTGTATATTTCAATGTTAAAAAGAATTACATGGAACTTGAAACAGCAAGGGAAGCTATTGTTATAGCGAAACTTGCTTTAGATCAAGCAAAAGAACAATACAGGCAAGTTACCGGAAGATATAAAGCAGGTGTAGGTGACGCAATAGAATTAAAAGACGGTGAAAATACATATTTAAATGCACGTCTTGATTTTTATAACGCTATGTTGAACTATAATACAATAGCTGCAAGCTTAGAACGAGAAATTGGTTTACCTTTAAAATTGAAAGATGAAAAAGTCCTCGATATTACGGCAGATGATCTGTAATCAAGTATAGTTCGTGTCTTACAGTTTGTTTAATTTCGGGATTAAAAGAGTCAGTATTAAAAATGCCGTAAATGATAAAATTGCTAAAGGACCAAATAATTGAGTTGTTGTTAGGCTTTCATACTTTCCGCCCCAAATTCCTGCAAGTAAATCTCCGAAAAAGCAGGTTAAAAACCAACATCCCATCATTAAAGAAAGAAATTTTTTCGGTGCAAGTTTAGAAACTAATGATAGACCAATCGGGGACAGGCATAATTCTGACATAGTCATTATAAAGTATACTAAAACGAGCCAAAGCGGAGAGATTAAAGAAGTATCCGATAATTTTCCCGCATAGATTAATATTACATAAGCTATTGTCATTAATAAAAGTGAGATAGCAAATTTTTCTACCGAAGAAGGTTCTAATTTTAAAGTCCTAAGTTTTTCCCATATTATTGAAAATATGGGAGCGAGTGTAATTATAAAAAGCGGATTAAGAGATTGGAAATATCCTGTCGGAATCTCAAAACCTAATATATTCCTCTGTGTTTTATATTCCGCAAAAAGAGTCAGTGAAGAACCCGCTTGCTCAAAGCAAATCCAAAACGGTATTGTAAACAGCATTAATATAAACAAATATAATAAATTTGAGGAGTTGCTTTTATCATTTGTATCTTCTGTTTTTACTTTTATGTAAGGTTTAAGTCCTTTATCTCCCAATAACTTATTTTCAAAAATTTTATATGTAAAAAGTCCAATTAGCATTCCGCATCCTGCTGCTGCGAATCCCCATTCAAAACCGTATTTTACGGCTAGTGTTCCGCAAACAAGAGGTGATAAAAATGCACCTACGTTAATTCCCATATAAAAAACAGTAAAAGCTGAATCTTTTTTTTGATCATCATCATACAGCAAGCCCAAAACCGAACTTATATTGGACTTGAATAAACCGTTTGCAGAAATCATTAAAAACAATGAAAGGAAGAATAAATTTTTAGGAGCAAATGCAAGTAAGAAAAGACCAACGCTCATAAGAATTGCGCCTGCTGTAATACATTTTCTCTGTCCAAAATATCTGTCTGCAAGATATCCGCCGATTAGGGGTGTTAAATATACAAAACCGGTATAAAGGCCATATATAATTCCTGCTTTTTCGGAAGATAATAATAATGTTTGTATCATGTACAAAACGAGCAGGGCACGCATTCCGTAAAATGAAAAACGTTCCCACATCTCTAAACAAAACAATAGGTATAATCCTTTAGGGTGCTTCATATCTATATTACTTCCGTAATAATACCGCCTCCAAGAACGTAATCTCCGTTATAAAGAACAATTGATTGCCCTTTAGCAATGGATTTTTGCATGTCGTCAAACTTTACAATAATTTCATCTCCGCAAATTTCTGCATTAACTCCGGTTGGCTGCTGCGTTGAGCGAATTTTAGCTTGCGCAGAAAATTTATTAGAACTTGGCGGAATAATCCAATTCAAGTCGGAAGCCTTTAAAGAATCTTTCATTGTTTTATCTTTCGGTCCGATTACAACTTCGTTTGAATCTTTTCTAAGCTCTAATACGTATAAAGGTTCAGTTGAAGATATTCCGACACCTTTTCTTTGCCCGATTGTGTAGTTCCAAATACCTTTATGCGTGCCAAGAACTTTGCCGTTTAAATCAACAATATTTCCTTCTTTTTCTTCCACTCCAAGAAGTTCGTTATAGTCTCCATAGTAAAAATCTTGGCTGTCCGGTTTTTCTGCAACTGTTAAACCGTTTGATTTTGCTATATCTCTTATTTCTTCTTTTGTCTTATCTCCAAGGGGTAAATAAATATTTGCCAACTGTTCTTGTTTGAGTCTATATAAAAAATATGATTGATCTTTTTTCGGATTAATACCTCTTTTTAAAATATATTTATCGTTTTCTTTTTCAACTCTGGCGTAGTGTCCTGTTGCAAATTTATCAAACTCTATTCCGTTTGCTTTGGCTAACCTTGGCAGTACATCAAATTTGATAAGTGAATTACACCAAATACAAGGATTCGGAGTGTTTCCGCTTAAGTATTCTTTTTTAAAGTTATCTAAAACAATTTCTTCATATTGTTTGGCACAATCAAAAACATAAAACGGAATTCCGATTTCTTCCGCTATTTTGCGAGCTCCTTCAATGTCTTCTTTTTCATCCGGACCAAAGCATGCACCGTGTCTTTTAGGAAGTTTATCCTTTAGTTGTTCTTTTACTCCTCTATCTCCCCAAATAGCCATTGTTGCGCCAATAACTTCGTGTCCTTGCTGTTTGAGTAAAAGTGCTGTCACTGAAGAATCGACTCCACCTGACATTCCGACTAATATTTTCATTTATTGATTACTCCTTATTTTATAAGTATTTCAAAAAATTTTGGCTTACTTTAATAAATGTATTTATATACCTATGTTAAAATTATAAAACAATGTAAAATTAATCACAAATACGTTTTATGTAATAAGGTACAATAATAAATATTATGTAGGGGTAAATGTATTATATAACACCCCATCCCAACCTTCCTCAACCGGGGAAGGAGTTCTCGCCCCTAATGGGGAGAGATAGAGAGGGGTGATATTACTAAATATCAAGCAATATAGCATAAAATAAAAAGGTAAAAATTCTTTTATAACTTGATTGTTTAAGTAATATTTGTTATCATACAAATATTAAATGATAATAAAATCAGAAGGAGAGATTATGAAAAAATTTGGGTTCACTTTAGCAGAAGTTTTGATAACCTTGGGTATAATCGGTGTTGTAGCAGCGGTTACTATGCCGACTTTGTTTGCCAATACAAAGTATAAACAAATTGGTGTAAAGCTTTCCAAATTTGCATCTACTACCGAAAATGCTTCAAGAGGCTATGTAGCAGCAAATAGAGAGTTTGGGGAAGATAGTGCATTAGCTCTTCAATCGCTTATTAATTATAGTTCTGAAGTATTCAGGTTTAAAAAGGTTTTTCTTAAGGGTAAAGAGGAAGAAGATCCAGACACTTTTCCATCCGCCAGAATTGAGAGTACACCACTAAAACTGGACAATACGTATGCTGTTCAGAATGATGATACAATACTTTCTGTTTTTGTATTCACAGAGGAATCAGAAGCCAAATCCAGTTTAGATGAAGATAAATATCCTGCAGAAAAATTCGGTGCACCAATAGCAACATATTATTTTGATCCGAATGTTAACGGACTTCCGTCAACAGCGCAACACGTTTTTGCGTTTACTTTTACTTCTAAAGGTTTCTTATTCCCAAATAAAAAAGATGCTTGTTTACAAGCTATCAGCTCAAACAATTGGATAGTTGAAAGTTCATATTATAAAAAAGACGGTGTTTGCGATAAATCATCAGGTGATACTTGGAGCAGCAAACAATCATAAGATGTTATAGGTTTCAACTCCGGTTAAAACGTTTAAATATTATATTAAAGCCTTCTCTAATTAGAGAAGGCTTTTTAATCTTTAGTTATCTGACCAAAACAGGCTGAGTTATTTCAAACATTTTATTAATGCAAGCCATAGCTTTTTGAGAAGTCTCTTCGTCCAGAGTAATTTCATGTTCTTCTCTTACCAATGCATTATATATGTCATCCAATGTGTTCCATTTCATGTTTTGACATACCAGCTTTTCAGAAAGAAGATAAAATGTTTTATTCCCGTAATCTCTTTGAAGTCTGTCAAACACGCCTTTTTCCGTAGCTATTGTGTATTCTTTAAAATTAGTTTTATGCACATATTCCATAATTTCTTTAGTGCTTCCTACAAAATCAGCAAGTGCAGAAACAGTGTTATGACATTCAGGATGTGCCAGAATCTTAGAATTAGGATGTTCTAATCTTGATTTTTCGACATCTTCAGCTCTCAGCCTTAAATGAGTAGGGCAGAAGCCGTTATATGTTGTAACTTTTATTTTTCCGCCTAATTCAGATTCAACCCATTTTCCGAGGTATGTGTCCGGTAAAAACAGCACTTCGTTTACACCAGCTTTTTCTGCAAGATTTTTTACTACATCTTTAGCGTTCGAACTTGTGCAGCAAACATCGCATTCAGCTTTTATTGCAGCGGTTGAGTTAACATAACATACCGTTGGAACACCTGGGTGTTTTGCTTTAAATTCACGCAATGAATCTGCATTAATCATATTAGCCATAAAACAGCCGGCTTCTAATCTCGGTAATAAAACTTTTTTATCTGGAGATAACAATTTTGCAGTTTCAGCCATAAATGAAACCCCTGAAAAGACTATAATATCTGCATTTGTTTCTTTTGCTTTTCTGCTTAAATACAGCGAATCTCCCACAAAATCCGCAACTTCATCAACTTCTGCATTTTGATAGCAATGTGCTAATATAACAGCATTTTTTTCTTTTTTTAATAAATTTATTTTTTCGACTAATGAATTCATATGTGCACCTTAATTACGTTTATTTAATATTATTGTATAGACAGAATTTAAAGTCAATTTAGAAAGTTTATGATTTTAAATTTTTCTTTTGTAACATTTGTTAACAAATGCTTAAAACTAGGCAATTATTTAAAACATATTTACTTTATATATATAAGAAAAGAGTTTGAGTAAATATGTAAATAAAGGGAACTTTTTATGACATCATTAAATCAGAATTCAATTAACACACTGGTAAAAGAGATTGCATCAACGCTGGATCGTATTGATGATAATAAGAAAGGCTACGGAAAAGGCACAATAAGTGCTAACACTTGGAATAAAGTTTTTAATGCAAAAGAAAAAGGCGGAAAAGAAATTAGAGAAAAAATGTCCGTTTTCAATGCAGAAAAGTCAATAAAATATTATCTGAACAAGCATGCCGTAAAAACGCAAGAAGATGCAAATGATATAGGACAAAGATGGCTTTTATCATTACAAGAAAAAGATGATGAAAATAAAGTACCTGCTGAGAAAAAAGAAAGTTGCACTGTAAATGAAAGTAATAACAGCATTCTAACAAGTGATAAATTAATTAATTCTGAGATTATATCAGGCAAAGATTTAGTAGAGCAGCCGGTATCAACATTTGTAAAAAAAGTTGATGTACAGCCAGTCATTGCCAAAATTACAGACGATAAAGCTGATGAATATAATGAGTTGTCAACTTTTACAAAAAGTTCTTCTGCAAAGTTGGCAGATAATTCTATCGATCATGATGTATTAGATAATGCTTTTGATAATGTAATAAAAAAACTGATGAAAATCGGTAAAAAAACACGCAGTGTGTTAATCGGTGCAGCTAAAGATTTTGTTGCTTCAGCTGAAAAATACAGTGTTGATATTTTCACGTTAATGGGTATTTCAATGATAGAATCAGCTTATGGAACCTCAAAAATGGCACTTACGAAAAACAATGTCGGAGGTCTTACACCAAACGGAAAAACAGGTATTACTTGTCAGAGCGTAGCTGATAGCATTGATATTGCTGCAAAAACTTTACACAAAAATGTTTATGATAAAGGGCTTGAATCAATTGATTCAGTCGGGATGAAGGGCAACTATTGTTGTGGCGGAAAAGCCGGAAGAGCATCATGGGTCAGATCAGTTGTATCTTTTGCTAATTCAATAAGAACAGAGTATAATAAATTACTTTCTCAGGAACAAGAATCTCTTAATATTCAATCATAATTATATAATTATGTAATTATATGCACAATCAAGTGTTTCTGTGAAGGCATTTTGATTTCCAAAGAAAACATACATTTCTGCAATATTATGTCCAAACATTTGCAGAGATTCCACCTCAAGCGGAGGCCCTGCAGGAGTTGTTCTTGCCGGATTCTCGGGATTTGATATCCTTCCGGTTGCTCTTAATATCGGGATTAAAAGATTATTCTGATAAACTTCGTACTGAGTCAAACCTTTTGTAATTACCCCCAGATTATTACCGTTTTCATCTATAAGAAGTCCTCTTTGCATTGGAGCTGTATTATTTTTTACTTCTTTTCCTTTTGTTTTAGGCAAGTTTTTTCTTATATCGTATTCAGGATTAAATTCTCGTTTTATTAATACATTTAAATCTTCCGAAAAAACCTCTTTAATGGGATTTTTTAACTCAAAATTCACACATAGCAGGTGATTTTTTCTTGAATTTTCCCACTCGTATTTTAAGTGAATGTTAGTTGAATAACAGTCCAAACCGGCATAAAGAGAAATTAAATCCCACGAACTTTCAATATCAATTTTTAAAACAACTCTAAGCGGTGTATTTACAACAATCTTGGAACGTAAAACTTTGTATTCTTTTCCGTAGTCGTTTTCAGACGGGCCGAAGTTGTAACTGTCACCTGAATCCGTAAAATCTTTTAAGGACGTTTTAATTCCGTTTATATAGATATTTTGGTTTAAAATTTTTAAATTAATATATGAATTTTCAATATAATCTTTTCCGTATTTTAAATCCGTTGATACATAATTTGGCATTACAAATTCAAATTCTTCATTTTTAACATTTTCAACATTAACAAGATATTTATAAATATTATTATAATCTTCAGTAATCGGGATTCTTTGAGTGTCTGCCAAAAGATACTTATCAAAACCTTTTTTTACACAGATTTTTTCATATCCTTCAAGGTCTTCTGTTGATTCAAATTCTAAATTGCCGGAAAAATCTTTTCCTGAAAGATTCAAAACTCGTTTTTTATCAAAATGATTTTTGAATTTAACTTCGTCAATAATTCCGTTTGCTATCTGAAGAATTTTTTTGTAGCGTATAATATTTTCATTATGAACATCATCTGTTGAACATCCGCAAATGCTGTCGTGTGCTTGATTTTTCAGTAACATTTTATAAGCATACTCTATTAATGTCTCATAAGAATTATCTTTGAAATAATTTGTAAGTCGTGTTACTAAATCTAACTTGTATGTGCATTCCGTATTATATCTTTTTAAATCCAATCTTGATGAATAGCATCCCTGTAGTGTAAATGTTTCTGAATTATCTCTCAATTCATCATTTATTCTATATTTTTCAAACTCATTTTCTACTCTTGTAAAATAGTCAAATGGCGAACTTAATGTAATATAATATTCGTTTTTTAATATTTCATTAACTGATTTTATTTGATTTAAAATATCCGGTTCAATTCCAAGATGATCTGCACCGATTGGAAATAAAATATATTTACTGTTAGAGCGCTCACTTATCAAATCAAAATTCTTTTTTAATGCTTGAGCTTTTGTTTCAATATCAGCTTGCATTGAAAATTCATCATGAAAATAGCCTCTAATAAGATTTACCGTATCCATGCCGCACCATTTGAATTCAGAAGGAATCTCAGTTTTACACCCTCTCCATACGATGCATTTATCAATTCCGTAGTCACGCATAATATCAACGATATTTTGGCTGTGTCCGAATGTATCTGCCAGATATCCTATAAACTCATTACATCCGTATTTCTGTGCTGTTTTAATTCCCAATTCTAAGTTCTTTGCAAAACAGGATTTGTCTGTTAAAAACTCATCAACCAGACAATAAAAAGGACCAATAAATAACTTTTTATGGCGAATAAAGTTTTCGACTAATTCTTTCTTTTCAGGACGCATTTCCAGATAATCTTCAAGAGCACTGACCTGTCCGTCAAAGTAAAATGATGGAATCAAATTTCTGGATAATAAATCTAATACATTATCAAAAACGCGCAATAAGCGCATTCTGAATATTTCAAACTCTCTATACCATTCTCTGTCCCAGTGTGTATGCAGATATGCAATTACATGTTTTTTCATATATATTATTTTACACTAAATTTTAAAAATATGATACATAAATCTGTTTTTTTGTTCTAAACCATTTCCCTTAGTTTTTTTAATTGGTCACGTATCTCTGCAGCACGTTCAAAATCAAGAATTCTTGCCGCTTTATGCATATCTTTTTCAAGTTTTGATATAAGTTTGGGTAAATCTTTTTTATCTATACCGAGGTCAACCATTTCTTCTGCGACAATATCTTCAAAATCACGATAGCTTGCAACAAGTGATAATAAATTATTTTCAATCGGTTTTTTAATAGTTTGAGGAATAATTCCGTATTTTTTGTTATGTTCAAGCTGTATTTCGCGTCTTCTGTTTGTTTCATCTATCGCCCTCTGCATAGAATCAGTTATTTTATCTGCGTACATTATAACTTCTCCGCAAGCATTACGCGCGGCACGTCCTATAGTTTGTATCAAACTTGTGTCGGAACGTAAAAAACCTTCCTTATCGGCATCCATTATTGCAACAAGAGAAACCTCAGGAATATCAAGTCCTTCTCTAAGCAGGTTGACGCCGATTAGTACATCAAATTCTCCTAAACGTAAATCACGTAATATTTCTACCCGTTCAATTGATTTAATTCCGCTATGAAGATATCTTACCCTAATTCCTTCCTGAAGAAAGAAATCACACAAATCCTCTGCCATTCGTTTTGTTAGAGTTGTTATTAAAACTCTCTCATCCTTTTTAGCACGTTTAGCTATTTCTTGTTTTAAATCAGCAATCTGCGTTTCTATCGGTCTTACGGAAATTTTAGGATCAACTAAGCCGGTTGGTCTAATAATCTGTTCCACAAGTTGAGAAGATGTTTTCTTTTCAAATTCTCCGGGGGTTGCGGATATATAAACCTTTTGTCCTACTTTTGCAAAAAATTCATCCCATTTAAGAGGTCTGTTATCTTTTGCACAAGGCAGTCTAAAGCCAAAGTCGACAAGAACTTGCTTCCTTGAAGCATCCCCATGGTACATTCCGTTAAGTTGTGGTAATGTTACGTGTGATTCATCAATTACGGTCAAAAAATCACCTCTAAAATAGTCTAAAAGTGTTGCAGGAGCTGAACCAACAGGACGGCGTTCAATGATACGGGAATAATTTTCAATTCCGGAGCAGTATCCCATTTCTTTAATCATTTCCATGTCATATTTAACTCTTTGTTGAAGTCTTTGTGACTCCAGAATTTTATTTTCACTTTCCAATTCATTAACCCGATTGCGAAGCTCTGTTCTTATCATATCAAGGGTTTCGTCTTCATTCTCATCATATGCTATATAGTGAACAGCGGGATAAATATAAACGGATTCGGGAGATTCAAGAATCTCTCCTGTTAGATGGTCGATTCTTACAATTTTTTCTATCTCATCACCAAAGAAATAAATTCTTGTAATAACTTTTTCAAAAGCGGGCATAATTTCTAAAATATCCCCTCTTGCTCTGAATGTTGCGCGCTCCAATTCCAAATCATTTCTTGTATAACGAGTCATAACAAGATGCTTTATCAATTCATTTCTTTCTAATTCATCTCCGACAGAGATTTTTATAGTTCCTCTAAAATAGCTTTCAGGGAGTCCTAAACCGTATATACAGCTTACAGACGCTACAATTATTACATCATTTCTTTCATAGAGGCTTCTTGTAGTATTATGTCTTAATCTGTCAATCTCATCATTAATACTTGCAGATTTTTCTATATAAGTGTCTGTCCTTGGGATATAAGCTTCCGGCTGATAATAATCATAGTATGATATAAAATACTCAACTGCATTATCAGGGAAAAGTTCTTTAAATTCATTGTATAACTGAGCTGCAAGAGTTTTATTGTGTGCAATAATTAAAGTAGGTTTTTGAATTCTTTCTATAACGTTTGCAATGGTAAACGTTTTACCCGAACCGGTAATACCGAGAAGTGTTTGCGCATCATCTCCGCGATTAATACCGTCAACAAGTTGTTCAATAGCTTTTGGCTGATCTCCTGACGGCTTATATTTAGAAACAATTTTAAATTTTCTGTCCATAACAAAATTATACTATTAAAAAATAACTTTCGCCTTTATTACAGATTTTAAATCACAAGGTAAATCTCGTAATTTATCACGCCATACAGGATTATAGTATAAAATTATGAACATAGCTGTAATATTCATTATTTTTATAATTTTGCGTAAAAGCTTCTATTTCTTTTCTCTCAAGGAATCCCATTCTGCAAGCAATCTCTTCAAGACAAGCAATTTTTATTCCCTGATTCTCTTCAATTGTTTGAACATATTGACTGGCTTGAAGCAAGGAACGATGAGTTCCTGTATCCAACCAAGCAAACCCTCTTCCTAATAATTCTACATTTAACTTATTTTTCTCTAAATATATTCTGTTTAAATCAGTAATCTCTAATTCGCCTCTTTGAGAAGGTTTAAGAGATTTTGCATAATTTACAACGCTGTTATCATAAAAATATAAACCTGTTACAGCATAATTTGATTTTGGTTTTTTAGGTTTCTCTTCTATTGATTTAGCCTTACCATTTTTATCAAATTCAACGACGCCAAATCTTTCAGGATCTTTTACCGGATAACCGAAAACGGTTGCTTCTCCTTTTTCTTCAGCTGTTTTTACTGCTCTTTTTAACATTGCCGAAAATCCCGGACCATAGAAAATATTATCTCCCAAAACTAATGCGGCAGAATCTTTTCCTATAAAGCTCTCACCTAATATAAAAGCTTGGGCAAGTCCGTCAGGAGAAGGCTGCTCGACGTATTCAAACTTAACACCAAATTGCTCACCTGTTCCTAAAAGTTTTTTAAAATTAGGTAGGTCTGTAGGTGTTGATATTATTAAAATATCTTTTATTCCCGCAAGCATTAATACTGATATCGGGTAATAAATCATCGGTTTGTCATAAATCGGTAACAGTTGTTTTGATATGCCGATTGTACTCGGATACAATCTGGTTCCGCTTCCGCCTGCAAGAATAATCCCTTTCATATTATACTCCTACTTCCAATATTTCATCATTAGATTCTCTTAACGCCAAATAATCCTTTAATGCAGCTTTCCAATCCCTGCATATGCCTGAATTATCCATTACACTGTATGCAGGCCTTTTTGCCGGTCTTGGGAATTCATCCGTAGTACAAGGTTTTAAATTTACATTTAATCCTGCCTGTTCAAATATTTCTTTTGCAAATCCATACCAACTGGTATAATTACTTCCGCAGGTATGATATGTCCCGTACGGTTCATCATCAATAATATTAACGATTGCATTTGCTAACTCCACAGTCCAAGTCGGGCAGCCGATTTGATCATCCACAACTTTTAATTCCGGTTTATCAGCCAGTGACAACATTGTTTCAACAAAGTTTTTACCATGATGACCATAGAGCCAGCTTGTTCTGCAAATATAGTATTTTTCGCAGTATTTGCGAACTGCTTCTTCTCCTTCCCATTTTGTTAATCCGTAATTATTCAGAGGAGCTGTTTTATCTTGCGGAGAATATGGCTGAGACCTTTTTTCATTTATACCGCCGTCAAATACATAATCAGTTGAAATATAAACCATAGTGATATTATTTTTTGCACATGCTTTTGCTATATTTTCAGTTCCTTTAGCATTGATAAGTCTTGCCTTATCCAATTCTTCTTCAGCCTTATCAACATTTGTATATGCAGCACAGTGGATAACAATATTCGGTTTTACGGATTCGAATACAGAATCAACACTATTACTATTAGTTATATCCAAAGTGTCAATATCTGTTTCTATAACATCATATCCTTCATCTTCTAAAATCGGACATAAATCCTGTCCCAGCATTCCCTTTGCACCTGTTACAAGTACTTTTGCCATTTATACAGTTACCCCCGTTTTTTTATTTTCTATAGATTTTATCCAATCTTGATTATTTAAATACCAATCAATCGTAATTTTAATACCTTCTTCAAATGTTACAGAAGGTGCCCAGTTAAGCTCTGAGGTTATTTTGTCATTAGATATAGCATATCTTCTATCGTGTCCGAGTCTGTCTTGAACATATTTTATGGAAGATTCGTCTTTACCCATCGCATCAAGTATTAAGTGCGTAATCTCCATGTTTGTTTTTTCGTTATGCCCGCCGATATTGTATACTTCGCCGATTTTACCTTTGTGAAGAACAACATCTATAGCTTCACAATGATCGTATACATACAGCCAATCACGAACATTTAAGCCGTCTCCATATACAGGTACTTTTTCGCCTTTTAGAAGTTGTGAAATGAAGAACGGAATTAATTTTTCAGGATACTGATAAGGCCCGTAATTGTTTGAACATCTTGTGTTTAAAGTCGGCAGACCATAAGTTTCCCTATACGCTCTTACAAGCATATCAGCGCTTGCTTTACTTGCAGAATACGGACTGTTTGGCGCAAGCGGCGTAGTTTCATAAAAGTATCCGGTTTTACCTAGAGTTCCGTATACTTCGTCTGTTGAGACTTGCAAGTATCTTTCAACACCAATCTCCTTAGATGCTTGTAAAAGATTTAATGTACCCTGAACATTTGTTTCAATAAAAATTTCAGGATGCTTAATTGAATTATCAACGTGAGATTCTGCTGCAAAATTAACTACGCAGTCAGATTCTCTTATTAGTTCTCTTACCAAATCTCTGTCACAAATATTTCCATGAACAAATCTGTAGTTTGGATTGTTTTCAACATCTTTAAGGTTTTCGATATTTCCGCAATAAGTAAGTGCGTCTAAATTTATAATTTTGTAGTCTGGATGTTTTTTTAGTTCATGTCTTACAAAACAACTTCCAATAAATCCCGCGCCGCCGGTTACTAATAATGTTGTCATTAAATTAACTCCTCTTTGTTTATTTCACTAAAATTTGGCTGAACTTTGTCTTTTTCGCTTAAAATAGGTTCAAAATCGATTTCCCAATCAATATTTATATCTTTATCAGACCACAAAATTCCTCTGTCTGCTTGCGGTGCATATTCTCCTGAAGCTTTATACAGCAATTCGGCTTCATCAGACAAAACAACAAAACCATGAGCAAATCCTTCAGGAATATATAACATGTGCTTATTTTCTTCTGAGAGTTCAACTTTTACATATTGTCCGTATGTTTTTGATTCCGGTCTGATATCTACCGCAACATCATATATTCTTCCTCTTGCACATCTGACTATTTTAGCTTGTCCATGAGGTTTTGCTTGATAATGCAACCCTCTTAATACGTGTGCCGTTGATCTTGAATGGTTATCCTGATTAAATTCCACATTAATTCCGTTTGCACAGAAATCTGATTTTTTGTAACTTTCTAAAAAGAATCCTCTGTTATCACCGAATACTTTTGGGACGACAAGAATAACATCCTCTATTTTTTGTGGTTGGAATTCAAACGGCATCCGCTATTCTCCTATAAATTATTATTGTTTATATGTTAACATAAATATTCGTTGCTTTTCCTAATTGTTTAAATATATTAAGAAAAAATTATTTTAAGTCATGTACTGCACTTACTACAATCTCTGCAGCTTTTTCAGGTTTAATATTTAATAATTCTTCAGAGTTCCTTGCTTTAAATTCTACAAGACCGTCTGATATTGTTTTACCGACAGTAATTCTATATGGGAATCCGATGAGATCAGCATCTTTGAATTTAACGCCGGCTCTTTCATCTCTGTCATCAAGCACAGTTTCTACACCATGTTTATTAAGTGTCTGATATATATCATTAGCAACCTTCATTTGCAGTTCATCTTTTGTGCTGACAGGGATTACTACTGCATGATAAGGAGCAATTGAAAGCGGCCAAATTATACCATGGTCATCGTGGTGTGCTTCTACTGCTGCGGCAGCGGTTCTTGTTACACCAATTCCATAACAGCCCATAATGTATGGTTGAGTTTTGCCGTTTTGGTCTAAAAATACAGCATTCATTGGCTTAGAATATTTAGTTCCAAGTTGGAAAATATTACCGACTTCTATTCCTCTTGTTACTTTTAGCGGTTTTCCGCAAATCGGACATAAATCTCCTGCTTCTGCAAGACGAATATCTGTAACTGATTCAGGTAAATCTACATCGACTCCCCAATTCGCGCCAACAAGGTGTACATCTTTTTTATTCGTTCCGATTACAAAGTTTTTCATATCTTTTACGGTATCATCGGCAACAACCTTGATTTTGAAGCCATTGTATTCTTTTAACCCTTTAGGCCCGATAAAGCCTTTTTCGGCATCAAAACCGTTTAATGACATCATCTCTTCAATCTCACCTGCTGTTGCAATTCTGATATCTGTACCTCCGACAGCATTCATAAGTTTAGTTTCTTCAACCGTTCTATCGGCTCTTATTAAGGCCAAAACGGGTGCTTTATCAACTATATAAACAAGTGTTTTTACAATAACGGTTGCAGGAATGTTTAAGAAACTGCATAATTCTTCAATTGAGTGAGTATTAGGAGTATCTACAATTTTTGCTTCCTTCCAATCTCCTACAATCTTTGTTTCCGGAAGTTTTGAAACGGCATGATTAGAATTTGCTGCATAATCGCAATCACAATAGAACACATCGTTTTCGCCAGAATCGGTATCTGTAATAACCATAAATTCATGGCTTACACTTCCGCCGATTGCGCCTGAATCTGATTGAACGGCTTTTGTTTCAAGTCCGCATCTTTTGAAAATTCTTGTATATGTTTCCCACATATTTTTATATTCTTTTTCCAAACCTTCTTGATTAATGTCAAAGCTGTATGCATCTTTCATGATAAATTCTCTGCCTCTTAAAAGTCCGAAACGAGGTCTTCTTTCATCACGAAATTTCGATTGAATTTGATATAAATTTACAGGAAGCTGTTTGTATGATTTGAGTCCGTCACGTGCAATTGCTGTAATAATTTCTTCGTGAGTCGGTCCGAGACACATTTCTCTGCCATGTCTGTCCTTTAATCTCATAAGCTCTCCGCCGTATGCTCCCCATCTTCCGGATTCTTCCCAAAGCTCTTTCGGCTGAACAAAAGGCATTAAAAGCTCTTGAGCACCTGCCTTATCCATTTCTTCCCGTATAATGTTTTCTACTTTTCTTATAACTCTCCACATAAGTGGTAAGTAGTTATATACTCCCATTGTAAGTTTTCTTATGTAACCTGCTCTAACAAGCAGTTTATGTGATATAACTTCAGCATCAGACGGAAACTCTCTCAAAGTCTGAACAAACATTTTTGACATTTTCATTGCGTTATTCCTTTTAAAAAATTTATGATAGTACAGAACTATTTTATCATAAAGCAAATTTAAATAAAAAATCTCATCAAATATTTTTTAAATGTTCTATTTTTATTTCAGGTTTAATAAGAACCGATATTGCATCTATGCGATATTTCTTATATTGAGGGTTCTGCTGTAAATATAAAAATAGTCCTTGTTTGATATGGTTATATTTTGTTTTTGTAATAGCTTCAAAAGGATGACCGCAAATATCGGTTTTTCTTGTTTTTACTTCTACAAAAACTAAAGTTTCTTTTTCCTGCGCAATAATATCAATTTCACAAAGATTAGAAAAACGTTTATTAGTTTCTATAATTTTATATCCCTGTTTCTGAAGAAAATTTCTTGCAAGTTCTTCGCCGTTTTTCCCTAAAGAAATATTTGTCATTATCTTTACCTCAAAATCTTTATAAAATAAAAAGGAGTAAAAATCAATATTAATAAATGTTTAAGGCAAGATAGGATAGACAAATATTGAATATAATGCTAAAATAAAAGTGTAGGTTAGGAGAAAATATGTCATTAATTCAAGCTATGGGAATTAGTCAATATACAACTATTGCAAATAATGCTGCATATTCATGGATGAGTGCGAATAACGCAAGAATGAGTATGATATCTTCAATCAGTAATAATCCGTCGTCATATTCTCTTGAAAGTCTTGCAGAACTTGATACACAGTTGGAATTGCAAGCGCTGACAAGTTCTCTTCAATATAAAATGGCAAAGGCAATGCTTGAACAGCTTAAAAAACAGCAGAAAGAAGATGCCAAAAAGTTCAGTATTTTTGCTTAATTTTCTTTTCTGATTCATTTGTAATATAATTCTGTTATGACAGAAAAGATTACAATAAAGGGAGCAAGAGAACATAATCTTAAAAATGTGTCACTGGAGATTCCGAAAAATGAATTGGTAGTTTTTACGGGCGTTTCAGGCTCAGGAAAGAGTTCACTTGCATTTGATACAATTTTTGCGGAAGGTCAAAGACGATATATAGAAAGTCTTTCAACTTATGCACGTCAATTCTTGGGACAGATGGATAAGCCGGATGTTGATTATATTGACGGGCTTACGCCTGCAATATCAATTGACCAAAAATCTACAAGTAACAATCCCAGATCGACAGTTGGTACTGTTACCGAAATATATGATTATTTAAGACTTCTATATGCAAGAATAGGTACTCCGTATTGTCCGCATTGCGGAAAACCTATAAAACCGCAAACAATAGATGAAATTGTAGACAGCATTTTGAGATTACCTGTCGGAACGAAAATCCAAATCCTTGCGCCTCTTGCAAAAGGTAAAAAAGGTGAATTCCAGTCGTTGTTTGAAGAACTCAGACAGGAAGGTTTTGTAAGGGTTAAAGTTGACGGAGAAGTTTATAATCTTGATGAAGATGAAATAAAACTTGCAAAGACCAAAGCTCATACAATATCTGTAGTTATAGACAGAGTCGTGGTTAAGCCGGAAGCTCGCTCAAGAATTGCCGATTCCGTTCAGATAGCACTAAAAAAAGCAGATGGGGTAACTAATATAGATGTTGTCGGCGGGGAAGAAATTATCTATAGCGAAAAACTTGCTTGTCCCGATTGTAACTTGAGTTTTGAGGAATTAACTCCGAGAATATTCTCATTTAACGCTCCTTATGGTGCTTGTCCGAAGTGTGACGGTTTGGGATTCGATTTTAAAATTGACCCTAATCTTGTTATTCCCGACAGAACCAAATCAATAAAAGAAGGTGCGATTTATCCTTGGAGCAAGTCAGCAACCTCATATTATGATGATGTTTTATCAGCAGTAAAACTTGCATATAAGATGGATTATGATATCCCATTTCAAGATATGCCAAAAGAACATCAAGATATTATTTTGTACGGTTCAGAAGACAGGATTCCGATGAGAATCAGAGAATTCGGAAGTCACAGATACAGAAATTCTCTGCAAAAATTTATCGGCGTAATACCGTTTTTAATGAAACACTATAATATTGAAAGCGAGTATTGGAAAACAGAGATTGAAAAATATATGGTAACAACTCCATGTGAAGCTTGTAACGGTGCCAGATTAAAGCCTTTCCCGCTTGCTGTACGAATTAACGGAGTAAATATCCATGAGTTCTGTATGATGCCGATTGATAAGGCTTTGGAGTTTACTACCGATTTGTATTTATCTTTAACTGATTTTCAGATGAAAATAGGTAAACAAATCCTTGATGAATTAAGAGCAAGGCTAAAATTTTTATGCGATGTAGGATTAAATTATCTAAATTTAGCAAGAACATCAGGAACATTATCAGGGGGTGAAGCTCAGCGTATAAGGCTTGCTACTCAAATAGGAAGCGGATTATCAGGAGTACTATACGTTTTGGACGAACCTTCAATAGGTTTGCACCAAAGAGATAACGACAGACTTATAAAAACTCTTATGAAGCTTAGAAATATGGGAAATTCTTTGATAGTTGTAGAGCACGATGAAGATACAATAAGAAATGCCGATTATATTGTAGATATAGGACCAAAAGCAGGCGTGAACGGAGGAACCGTTATAGCTCAAGGTGGAGTGAATGATATTATGTCTTCCGCAGAATCTATTACAGGAAAATACTTGAGTGGAGAATTAAGTATACCTGTTCCTAAAAAAACAAGAGAAGGCAGCGGAAACTTTTTGCAAATAAGAAATGCATTTAGAAATAACTTGAAAAATATAGATTTAGATATACCTTTAGGCAAAATTGTAGTATTAACAGGTGTATCGGGCTCGGGAAAATCCACATTAATGCAAGATCTTATTTATGAATACGCACTTCATAAATTACGTAAAAATAAACCAAAACCACAAGGTGTAGACGAGATTTTAGGTTTTGAAAATTTAGATAAAATTATTGATATTGATCAGTCACCTATCGGAAGAACTCCGCGTTCAAATCCTGCAACATATACCGATGTTTTTACGCCGATAAGAGAGCTTTTTGCAAAAACAAATGAAGCTAAAATGCGTGGTTATAAACCGGGAAGATTCAGTTTTAATGTTAAAGGCGGAAGATGCGAAGCTTGTCAGGGAGATGGTGTATTAAAAATTGAGATGAATTTTTTATCGGATGTATACGTTAAATGTGATATATGCAAAGGAAAACGATATAATAATGAAACATTAGAAGTAAAGTATAAAGGAAAAACAATATCTGATGTTCTTGAAATGAGCGTAAAAGAGGCTTATGAATTTTTTGAAAATATACCTCAAATTGCAAACAAGTTAAAAACACTTAATGATGTGGGTTTAGACTATATAAAACTTGGACAAAGCGCGACTACTTTATCAGGAGGAGAAGCGCAAAGAATCAAGCTTGCATCAGAATTAAACAAACGCGCCACAGGTAAGACATTGTATCTTTTGGACGAGCCTACGACAGGTTTGCATTGGTATGATTTGGATAAACTTATTAAAATTATTCAGCAGCTGGCTGATAATGGAAATACAATACTGATTATTGAACATAATTTAGATTTAATTAAAGTTGCCGATTATATAATTGACCTTGGACCGGAAGGCGGGGAGGCAGGCGGAGAAGTTGTTGCATGCGGAACTCCTCGTGAAGTTGCAAGCAATCCCAAGTCTTATACAGGACAATACTTAAAACAATTCTTTAAAAAGTAAATTTAAAATTCTTAATATATTTGTCTTAAAAAGCAATTTTATATAAAGAAAATACTTTATAAATATATGTAAGATTTAAAGGGCAAATATGGGAATGAACGGTATAAAAATAACTGAATTTGTAAATCTTTGCGGGAAACGTATGATTGAAACAAAGCCTGCTGCTCCGCAAGGCATACTGAAGTACGTGACTCAACCTGCTAAGACAAGTATCGGACTTACAAAATCTATGTCTAAAGAAGAGGCTGTTGATATGATACTTAGCGGTAAATGTAAAATGAGAGCGTTTTCTGCTAATGACAGCAAAGTAGACATGGTAATAAACGGTCAAAAAGTTACCGGCAGATGGATAGATGGAGGCGGGAGTAAGTGTGCTTATAAAGTCAATTTAGACGGAGAAGAAATTTGTGTATTACTTCCTCACCAAGGATGGGTCGGAGTAATGAATGAACCACAAAATACAATTGCTTTAAAAAAGATGGGGCTATTAACAAATGATTATTGTAAAATTGTTCCGATTGAAGCAGACGGATATAAAATACCTGCACTTATTTCTAAACCATATGATAAACACAGTTTTAAGATTTTTGATAAGAAAAATCCCAACGATGACTTAAGCAAATATTATGATTTAAACCAAATAAAGGAAGAGAATATTGAACAAGTATTCGGAGATTTAGTAAAAGATGTAAAAATTATTGTTGAGAATAACGTTCATCTAGGTTATGATTCATTCAATCTTGCATTAAAAGATGGGAAGTTAAGACTTTACTTGAATGATCTTCCCTACGAAACGCTTATCAAAAAAGGTAACAAAACCGAACTTCGTGATATTTATTTAGGGTATATGCTTGACACAGTTCCTTCTGCTGTAGATTGGCAAAAAATCAGAAAGTATCCATTTCTAAAATCTTTAGATTCAATGGAAGGTCAAGATAAAATTATGCCCAAACTTATGGAAATCTATGAAAAATTACTGTAACTGTATACAATGTTACAGTAAAAGAAACAATACTTACCATTGATATACATGTTAAATAATTAGATATAGTCATCCTTGAAAATTTATTTATCAGACAACGCTTTATTTAGTCTTAGAAACAAAAAATTCTGTTAAATTCATGACCTTGTATTTAGCAAATGAAAACAAAGATAACGCAATTTTACAGCCTACACACGAAGTTAATACAATTTTTGCATTAGTTTTTATGATGCTATCGTGTTTTTCTTTATATAATTTTGATAAAATTTTATACTCAGATAATTTTGTAACGCCATTCAATCCGCAGCATTTATCAAAGTCCGCCATCTCAATATATTCAAGATTTTTTGTATTATCTAAAATCCATTTTATATCGTCGTAATTGTTAATATGACAAGGCTTGTGAAAAGTGACTTTTAATGGCTCTTTTAACTCAAATGTCAAATCATTTTCTCTTATGTATTCAAAAATATTTTTGACTTTGATTTCTTTCCCGCCCCATTTTGAATAAGATTTTAAAACCATTTCACAACTTGCACAAGTTGTTACAATTTCATAATCACCGTATTTATTCAAAACGTCATAAAAATTATTCATATGCTCTTTAAAATTATCAATATCACCTCTTGAGAAAAAAGGGATTCCGCAGCAATGAAAATCGGGAATGATAACTTCTACACCTAAAGAATTCATTATTTTAATAATACCATTTACCCCATTTACCCCATTTACCCCTACACATTCCCCGCAGCCGGCAAAATATATAACTTTTTTTTCAAATGTTTCACTTTTTTTCTTTGGGATAATTTTTTTTATTGTATAAAGTCCTGAAAGGCAAAATTTTTGAAATAAAGATATGACTTTTTCAAAAAAATGTTGTTTAAAATATTCTGCTTTAGCCAGAGTAATTACATCCACAACATCAATTCCGCTTGGACAAAACTTTGAACAAGCGCCGCATTTCAAGCATAAATCCAAATAGCGGTTTATTGTCTTAGACATCTTTAAATCGCCTTTTATTAAGCCTTTTAGCATAATAAATTGTCCTCTTGAAACACTACAGTCATTTCCCGTTATTTTGTAAATAGGACAAACTGACTGACAAAGTCCGCATTTAGAACAATTATGTATAATCTCCTTACAATCCGCTAATTTTTCCATACCAGTATTTTATGGTGAATGCTTATTAAATTCAAGAGAATTAAAATATATAAGCACTTTAATTTATGATATAATCAAACTTATGAAAGATTATTTGATTGATACCCACGCTCATATTGATATGCTTCTTAATGAAGAGACTTCATTGTCGGATGTATTATCCGATATGCGGGAATTTAACGTAAAAAAAGCAATTATTCCGGCAGTTGAGATTGCAACACAGGAAAAAGTTGCTGAATTATCAAAAGAGAACGAAAATATATACGGTATGATTGGGCTTTTTCCGAGTGAAGTGAAGACTTACACTTCGGAATTTGAATCAAAAATGGAAGCGATTGCAAAATCGGATTCTAAAATTGTTGCTGTAGGAGAAATAGGACTTGATTATTATTGGGACAAGTCTTTTGTAGATTTGCAGCAGGAAATATTCAGAAAACAAATACAGATAGCTAATCGACTTGACTTACCGGTAGTTATCCACGATAGAGAGGCGCACAAACCCTGTTTTGATATTCTAAAAGAAGAGAAACCGCAAAACGGTGTCCTTTTCCATTGCTTTTCAGGAAGTGTCGAATTTATGAAAGAATGTGTAAAAGAAGGATGGTATATTGCAATTGGCGGTGTTGTAACGTTTAAAAATGCAGTCAAAATGAAAGATGTTGCAAAAGAAGTACCTTTAGACAGACTTGTGCTTGAAACGGATTCTCCGTATTTAACGCCTGTTCCGTTCAGAGGGAAGCAGAATAAACCTGCATATGTCAGGTACGTTGCTGAAGAAATTGCAAAAATAAGAGAAATTCCGTATGACGAATTAGTCGATATTACTACAAGTAATGCAGAGAGGTTTTTTAGAATTTGAAAAAAGAACGATTAGACAAAATATTAGTTGATTTAGGCTATTTTGAAAATAAGAGCAAAGCTTCATCTGCAATTCTGGCAGGGAATGTAATGATTGGTACGGAAGTAATTACAAAAGCGGGTTATCAGCTTGATCCATCGAAAGAATACGATTTTAAGGTTAAAACAATGCCTTATGTTTCAAGAGGCGGTTTTAAGCTAAAAAAAGCGCTGGATGCATTTGATTTTTCACCAAAAGATAGAATCTGTCTTGATGCAGGAGCTTCTACCGGAGGTTTTACGGATTGTTTATTACAAAACGGCGCAAAATTTGTATATGCAGTTGATGTCGGATATGGTCAGCTTGACTGGAAAATAAGAAGCTCAGAACAAGTTAAAACAATAGAAAAAACCAATTTAAAAATTTGCTCATATGAAGATATTTATGGAGAAAACGACACGCCGGCAGATTTATTGGTATCTGATTTATCTTTTATCTCTTTAGAAAAAGTATTGCCTAATTTAAAAACTTTAATGAAACAAGATTTTCATGAAATGATTTGTTTAATTAAACCGCAATTTGAAGCAGGAAAAGAGCTTGTTGAAAAAGGCGGAGTCGTAAAAGATAAAAAAACACATAATATGGTAATAGAAAATGTCATTCGGTGCATAGAAAGCCTTGATTATTCAATATACGGGCTCACATATTCATCCATCAAAGGTCCTGCCGGAAATATCGAATATCTTGTGTGGTTTGGAACTAATAAGGAAAATGCGGTCAATATAAGTATTAACGATGTCGTTACGTCAGCTCACGATAATTTATAAAATTACATTACCCGCAGTTAATTAAACAATTTTTCAGCGTTTTTCTTTATTTCTGAATAATTATCCCCGCCAAGTTTTTCTAATAGAGCATCAGCTAATATAATCGCAATTCTGGCTTCGGCAACAACGGCACAAGCAGGAACCGCGCATGTGTCCGAGCGTTCAAAATGTGCACTTGCAGGAGTTTTATCTTTTATATCAATAGTTGCAAGCGATTTTTTCATTGTGGGAATTGCTTTCATAGTCCCCTTGATTACAAGAGTTTCACCGTTTGTCATTCCGCCTTCAAGACCTCCTGCATTATTGGTATTTCTATAAACACTTTTATGTTTTACAAATAACTCATCATGCATTTGAGAACCTTTAAGATAAGCAGAATCGACTCCTGCACCGACTTCTACCGCTTTTACGGCAGGAATACTCATTACAGCTTGTGCGATTCTGCCGTCTAATGCTCTGTCCCAATGTACATAAGAACCTAATCCTACAGGCAAATTCCCGTATATTACTTCAAATTTACCGCCAAGAGTATCTCCGGCTTCAGATGCTTCATCTATTGCATTTCTCATTCTGTCAGCGGTTAAATCATCTGCACATCTGACATCGGATTTTTCAGCTTTTTCTTTTATTAACGTGTAAGTTTTCGGATAAAAATCGAGTTTTACTTTACCGATTTGTATAACGTGAGAAAATCCCATTATTCCAAATTCTTTTAAAATTTGCTTGGCAACGGAACCTACAGCAACCTCTATTGCAGTTTTTCTGGCACTTGAACGCTCCAGAACATCTCTTAAATCAGTAAAATTGTATTTTATTGCACCTGCATAATCCGCATGTCCCGGACGTACTGTTGTAAAAGATTTTTCTTCGATTTTTCTTATTGTATCTTGTGCAGGATAATCAAGATGCTCAACATTCATAACATCCTGCCAATTTTCAAAATCTTTATTTTTTACTTCTAAACAAATAGGAGCACCTGTAGTTTTTCCGAATCTGACACCTGACTTAATTTCCACTGTATCATTTTCGATTTTCATCCTTCCGCCTCTGCCATATCCGACTTGACGGCGTGCTAAATCCTCATTGATGATGGAAGTTTTTATCCTAAAACCTGATGGAATGCCTTCTATAATTGCAGTAAGACATTTTCCATGACTTTCTCCCGATGTTAAAAATCTGAATTTATTCATATCTTTATTATATAACAAAGCTTCATTGTAGCAAATTTAAAAATTTAGTTTATTTTTAGGTTAAATTTTTATAACAAAAGCGGTTTAAGAATTTTCTTAAACCGCTCCCTCTTCTCTTTTCTTCATTTATTTTATGCTGTTCTTTGATAAACTTGCCTTTAAGCCTTGTGCTAAATCGTGTCTGCCGCTCTTTTCATATATTGCAGTCATTGATTCTAAGAATTTTAAGTTATCAATATTAGGATTTCCTTGATTTACAGGAGCTGTATTAACCGTTGTTGTATGTTTCTTTACAGCCGGTTGAACAGGTGCCGTTGCTACAGATGATGGTCTTGAATACTGAGAAGCTGCTTGCATTTTCATTTGTGCTCTTGCAAGAGGACTTACATATTGCTGTAGTCTCGGGTTATGAATCGGAGCTGATTCATACGGATTTTCATTTTCCTTCTTATAAGCATTTAAACCATAATTAACAGTTGTAAACGGTTTTTCTGCACCGGTGAAAGAATTATTAAGAGGAGATGCACCTTGATACATTTCTATTTCTCTTTCTTTCATTCCTTGGCTTAAACCTATCTTCATATCTGGTTCTTTGCGTTTAAACAATCTTATTACACCAAATGCAAGTAGACCGATTAAACCGTATGAGAAAAATTTATTTAATGTTTCTGAAGTGTCGTTCACTGTATCCTGTAATTCTGTATTTACAGATGACGTTTTCTGCGTAAGTTTGTTAAACAAAGATGAAGTTTTTTCTTTTGCCATATCTTCTCTATAGATAGGAGCATAGCTTTCAATCGGGCTATTTAACTTAACTTGCTGTTTTTCTGAATTTATAGATTTTGATTTTGAAATAGGCATTACGGAATCAAATGCTACACTTGCACCCTCAGCATTTTCTGCTTGGAAAAATACGCTCACTCCGTTACCTGTATTTTCTACCATTACTGTATCTACATTTGAAACATTATTATAAATAGTGTTCAAAGTCTTTGACGCTCTTATACCTTTCATATTTAAAGTAATTTTATTCGGAGCTTGAACAACTTTTTTTACATCAACAGACTTATCTGCTGTTAAAACTATGTTATATGTATCTTTGACCGGTACAATTTCTATCGTTTGCAAAACATTTTCTTCTGCGCAAACCGTTAATATTGAAAACAATAAACCAAAAAACAACAATATTTTCTTCATAATAGTATACTCTCTCTCCCTTAATTTTAGTTTACAGGATTGGCATGCCCATGCCATCAATCAGGGGATTAAATTTAGTACTGCTGCAATAGACCATATGGTCTATTTAAAAATTTAATATCTTATAATTTAATTATTTTTCAAATACGTAATAGACACTTATTCAAAATTATTATAAAATAGGTATGCAAGCATATTCATATAAATCATTAAGAGAGGACATTATGTATAAACTGGGCATTATCGGATATCCTTTAGGTCATTCTATTTCTGCGGTTATTCAAAAAGCAGGATTGAACAGTATCGGAGAAGAAGTTCAATATGATGTTATGGAAACGCCTGCAGAAGATTTGGTTGACAGAATAAAATATATTAAAACAAACGGATATCAGGGTTTTAATGTAACAATTCCTTTAAAAGTCCCTATGTCATTATTTCTAGCAGATATTGATGATTATGCGAATGTTGCAGGATGCGTAAACACAGTTAAAGTAACGGAAAATAAAGAATTCTACGGATATAATACCGATATATACGGTTTTAAAAAAGCTATACCTGCGGATATTGACCTAATCGGGAAAACCGCTGGAATTATGGGCACGGGCGGAGCTGCGAGAGCTGCTGTTGTCGGACTGGCAGAAAGAGGTATTAAAAATATTGATTTTTACACAAGAAATATAATTAATTCACACCAGACACTAAAGTATGTACGTTCAAAGTTCCCTAACATTGAATTTAATGTATACCAAATACAAAATATGAGAAGTCTGGAAAATACCTCTATTCTCGTAAATGCCACTCCTATCGGGATGAAAGGATATATGGCAGATCAAATGGCATTAGAATATAAGGACTTTGATACACTTAAATCTGATGCTATAGTTTATGATATTGTTTATAATCCTTCTAAAACCATTCTTTTAAAAGAAGCTGAAAAAAGAGGTTTTAAAACAATTGGCGGACTTGATATGCTAATTTATCAGGCAGAGCGGGCAATAGAGATTTGGACAGGAAAAGTTCCGGATGCAAAACTTATGAAAATTGCAGCACTTGAAGCTTTGTAATATAATTTTCAAAACTTTTAATTATATTTTGTTAACTATTAGTTACAATGTTTTGACAGATAAGGCTGAGTATTTTTAATACAAGTTGCATAAATGCAACAGCATGATTCTTCTGCAAGCAATGCCTCAGAATAACCTAATGACCAATAATTCAAATTTATTTTGCGAAAACTCGCGTATAAATGCCTAAATAAAATCATTGAAAGTTAAAACTAATTATAAATAATAAAAAAGAGAGCGGCTTGAATGTAAAATTTTCAAGGCCGCTCCCTTTTATAAAAAATATTTTTTATCCTATTCTTCCCGGAATTACAACTCCGCCTTTTAAATTCTTTTTATAGAATTCAACGTGTGGTTGAAGAACGCTGTCTAAAACTTCAGGAAGTTCTTTATTTTGCATAACTGCTTCAACGATTTCCTGATAACATGTTGCAAATGCTCTGAGCTGTGTTAAAGCTCCGGCTGCTTCAGGGGTCAAACCAAGTTTAGAAGTTTCAACAGTTTCCATGAAGAATGCTCCTGTAACTTCATATGATTTTGACAGTGCTCCGATATATGCTTCTGCATTAGATTTGCATACTCCGTTATCAGACGGAACCGTAAGTGCAAATACAAGTTTGTTTGCTGGATTAAAATGAGCTTCTGCAGAGTGGTGCATTGCGTCAGGAACCTTAGCAATTTGTTTTAATGTATCTTTTTGTGACTCGTTTTGCATTTGAGCATGCCAGTATACTGTGTTTTCAAACATTGAGCCCATATATTGATGAACAGATGCGGTTATTCCGTTTAACTTAGCATTTGCCCAAAAAATACCTTCTTTTAATGCATCATTCAAATCTAAGTCAGCTGTTAAAGAAAGAGAAGAAATTTCTTGTGCGCTTCTTAGCATAGAAGCCATATCTTCTTTTTTCATACCGGCAAACGCAAGTGTAAATAATGCGTGGTCATCAAATGCTGAAAATCTTCCGCCAACATCATCATGAATGTATAATTTGCCCAGCCAACCGTTAGCATCAGATGTTCTTCTCAATTCAGATTTTTCGGAATTGCCGTCTGTTACTGCTATAAAATGTTTATTTGCCAAAGATTTTGCTTCTTCTTCAGATTTGCCTTGTGATTTATAAGCTTCAATAAGCATATCCCATATTCTCAACATTCCGTCTTTTGTTTCAAATGTTG
>ODAI010289198.1_pt1 | contig 28855 bp, 10 predicted proteins | sample 1539321 | NCBI WGS metagenome assembly ODAI01 (sample SAMN02144231, study PRJEB22623) | gut metagenome | biome: sheep rumen | host: Ovis aries | place: New Zealand
AGTATTATCACCAGTAAAACTAGCAAGTGTTAAAGTACCATTTCTTATATCGACAGAATCATTATCAATGAATACATTTCTACCAGTTGCTTCACTAGGCTTTTGTTCGCCATCATTCATATCAGCAACCATAATACCAGTGCTATCCATTGATAAATAATTAGTAGCTACTTTTTTAGCATCATCAATTTCTTCTATATAATCTTCTGGTGCTGGTGTCCATTGTGTTACTTTGTTACCCTTTTCAAGTTTAAGGTTTCTTGCTTCGATATAATCTCCTACAGCATAATGAGCGGTATTGGTATTATTTGCTCTTATTGCTAGATAAAGACGTACTGCGGTTTCTGGAACAGTAAATGTATATACTAATTTACCAGACATATCAGTACCTTTATCCGCTTGTGTTATAGGAAATTGTTCATTATGCGGAACAACACCCCATGAACCACTTTGATTCGGCGACCATGCCAAAAAAGCACCCATATAATATGTTGTAGTATTTGCTTTGCCAGTATCCGAAGATAAAATTTTCCAAGATAAATCAGCAGATAATGTATAAGTTTCTCCAGCTTCCAAGCCTAACATACATGGTGTTGCTGTATTACTGGATGCGCCAAAGTAAATATATTGCCAATTAGCAGAAGTATTTGTAAATTTAACTCCATGTTCAGCAACAGAATAAGTACCTCTGCCAGTTGTATTTGAAATCTGCCCAAATATATGCGGTCTATAAATTCCAGAACCAGAAGCTTTAGGATATAAAGTTCCTATAATAAGGTTTCTTCCACCGACTTCTATATTATCTATCGCCGTTTGATAATCGGTTACTTTAACCCATTTACTTCCGTCCCATCTATACGAACTGCCATCAACACTATCAACAAGATAATCACCAGTATCAACATCTGTGAATGTATCACTTGTTGTTCCATAGAATATTGTAGATTTGCCATCGACTTTATCAAATAACTCAGATGTGGCAGAATACTCTACCCATGTATTGCTTGCTGAATCATACCTATAAACGTTTTTCGCTTCATATCCTGTATATGGGTCTGATTCGGTGCAGTACCACAAATCACCATTATGTTTTGCTCTATCAGTTGTGCTTGACCAAGATGGAGCAGTGGCTTGATAATAAGTTTGAATCTTCTCATCAATTTGTGCTTGAAGGTCTATGCGAAGATTTGATATCTCATTTTCAACATCTTCTGGGGCTGGTGTCCAATCAGTTGCCTTATTACCTTTTTCAAGTTTTAAATTATTAATAGTAACAGTTCCATTAAGACTACCAGCACAAATATATATTCTAACTACTGTTACAGTATTTGGAATTGTAAAAGTACATACATTTTTTCCATCAATAATATCTTTATAACCATTCGTTATATCATACCAAGCCGCTGTTTGATTAGGCGTTCTATTTCCTACAGCATATTTTAAATCTGTTCCAGAAATATTAGACGCTTGAAAAGATAATGTATATGTAGAATTTGATTCAACATTTACATTATAGTAAATACCATATTTTGCACTTCCATATGTATTTACAATAGTACAAGAATCATCAGTATAAGTAACAGTAGAACGAGTAGAATTTTCTATAGTAAAAGATTTTAAATTCTTAGACAGTGGTATTAAATTCCTTCCACCAATTTCAATATTATCAATAGCCTCATCAATATCTTCTGGTGCTCTTGTCCAAGACGTAGCAGTTGTACCCAAAGATAACTGTGGTTCTTTGGCTTGAAAACCATTATGATAAGTACTAACCGCACCAATTCTTACAGTCACCCAGCAATTATCAAAATCAACAGTTCCACTTCCAGTATTAAACATATAGTCAAATATAGGAAGAGCAGAGCATACTGTTTGCCATTCTCCAGTTCCAACAAAATATACATATTGACTAAAGTATTTTTTCCTTGCGTATGCAGTTTCAGTTGTATCAACTCCAATACATAAATTAATACAACACTTTTCATCCGCATTACCTTTTACTTTAATTGAAAAAATGGCATATTGATTTCTAATTAATTCATATTTGAAATTTTTTGCTGGATATATTTCTCTCCAAGAATTAGCAGTTATACTTGGGAAACTAGCCACACCATCAGAAATTGTTGCTCCATTTACAACACCCCAATTAGTTAACTTTTCAGTGCCTAAAAGTAAATTTCGTGCTGTCCCAGAATTTACTGGGATTTCTTCCATTTTAAATCCACACATATCGAGTGACGAACCAGCAACATTATTATTATAAAAATAAAAATATAATCTTTTATATGTGTCAGATTGAGTACTTACATTCTGGTCTGTATCTCCAAATGTTCTTACAACTTCAATCCACTCCCATTCTGTGTTTTCAATTTTTCTTTGAGTGGGCATCCAACTTCCATAACTACCAAGAGTAATCTGTACTTTAGGACTGCCATCATGTTTTCTCACCCAACATCCAATTCTATATGTGTGTCCATTAATAAATGGTGGAGTATCTGATGAGTAAAAACATAAACCCCTACCTTTTGTAGTTGCAGAACTATCTGTTAATCTAACAAAATGGGTTGCATTAGGGTCTGGTAAATTATCTTCAGCTATGAATTGACCAGTAATAGTAGAGTTACTTGCATCAGAAAAATATCTTGCTGATGGAGCATCGACTTTAGCCAAAGAAGGAGCATATGCGTCTAATAATAAATTCTGAGATGCACCATTTGTACCCCTGTCACCTTTATCACCTTTTTCGCCATCAAGCGTTAATGTATAAGTAAATTCTTTTGTAAAAGATTTTCCATCTACAGTAATCGGTACGGTTAAAACTCCGCTCTTTGTCACCATAGATGTGGTCACATTTACTTTAAATGTCGCATTAACTGTACCATTATTTAATAAACTCGTAGTCATGCCAGTTGGTTGACCAGTAATAGTACCAATAGTAGCCGCAATCTGTGTTGTCCCTTTATAGGCAATAACATTACATTCAATTTCACTAGCAATAGCAGAAGTTGTGTTACCAGCAAATGTATGATTCTCATTTGTTAATATAATTGAGTATGCATCTTTACCGTCAGCCCCGTCTTCTACAAGCTTGATTGGGTCTGACCAATTACTCCCAGCAATAGTAGCAGTTGTTCCATCACCAATTGCAGTCGCAGATACGACCCAACAAGGACTACCATTAATTGTTGGTATATTTCTAGTCCAACTATTTGGTTCTGCACTAAGCTTACCAGTAGAAAATGTATAAGTAACAGATGTTGTGGGTTTTGTCACACTTGTCCCACGCTTATATAAAAATATAGTTGCTTGATTAAGTCCATTTGTTCCATTTGTTCCATTCGTACCATTAGTTCCGTTAGTTCCATTAAACTGAATAGGTGTTGACCATTCTCCAGTACCAATTGTATCTGTTGTGCCATTTGAACTTGCAACAGCCGCAGTAACATAACACTGCCCACTACCAGTTGTTGGTATTTCCTGCGTCCAACTATCTAGTGTGCCAGTAAGTTTCTTCGTGCTAAATGTATATGTCGTATTTCCACTTGGAACAGATGGAGCAGTAGTGCCTTTTTTATACAAATATACTGTAGCCGTATTTATGCCATTCGTACCATTTGTGCCATTCTTAGAAACAGTATAAGAAACTGCCGTAGCACTATCTGAATATGTCACAGTAACTTTTGTCCACATATATTGACCAGCCGTAGCAGTTTTAGGTGTTGTATCCCATCCGCTTGTCGGTGGAGTAGTACCGTCAGTAGATTGAGCATATTCTGTTACTGTTGAAGATACGGTCGGACTTTTACCATCTTTACCATTTGTTCCATTAGTACCATTTACTGCATTTCTTGAAACACTATAAGCCTCTGTAGAACTTCCATCACTATAATTAACAATAGTCCTTGTCCAAAGATATTCACCCTGTCCTACAGATACAGATTGGACATCTGTCTCCCAAGTTCCAGTAGGTTTAACCGTACCACTTGTTCCCTTTTGATAAGTAACAGATGTTGATGTAATTGTAATATTTGTACCATCAATACCATCACTCACAACAGGAACAGTCTGTTGGTCAAGCAGAGTAGTAGTGCCACCTTTAAGATATAAACTACATCTAATTGCTACAGTGTCGCTTGGGATTGTATAGGTCTTAGTAGCCGCATCTTCATTAATCCTTGATGTCCAAGTTGAATTATTTGTTGTTGTTTCAATTTTAATTCTCCCAGTATAATTTGTCATCGCTTTACTACCAGTCTGCGATTTAGCGGTAACAGTGATTGTACTGGGAGATAGATTTCCATCTTTATCTTTAACAATAGCCAAGTTTGATACAATAAGAGTATATGTCACAGAAGCCGAACCAGTTGCACCTCTTATACTTTGTAAATTTCCAGCTAATACCGTTTTTCCATCACTTGATACAGATAATACGGTATATCTGTTATAACTATGCATAATAATATCTCCAGATTTAATAGACGTTTCAGAATCGCCTACTAATTTGGAAACATCAAAAGTATAATTAGGAGTAGTAGGAGCGGCAGAAGATGTCCATATTTGTGACCCTTCTTGCACCTCAGTTATTGTATATGTGCTATATGTTACCATTCTATATCCTTTCGATTCCTTAAATACTAACCTTAACATCGGCAGTCAATTTTTTGGTTACAAATGAACTGTCAATATAAATAACTTTTCCATTTGTAGCCATTCCGCTTGGAACTGTTGATTGACCGTTCATATCTCTATATGTCCATTTATATTCTCCAGTTGGCAAATCAGATGCGTCCGCATCTTTCCAAGCAGAACCATTATGTTTTCTTAGGGTAACAGTTCTATGAGTACTATCCAAAAGATAATAATAATCGTTTTTCGAACCGCCAGAAGGGTCTGCCGTTAAAAACCTATCGGACTTTAATGCGTCAACTTCTTCACCAGTTCCAGTATCGGTAACTATAACATATAACGCACCTACGCCTTGTTTGTTAACAATCTGATTTCCAATAGAAGAAAAGATTTGCGCTTGAATCGGGTCTAATTTATCAAGGAGAACATAGTACGCCTCATATGGTTTCGCACTATTATTATAATTACAAGTTACTTTGTACGATGCATACCCATGTACAGTAGAGTTATTAATTGTTAACGTACTTTCTCCTACAACTGCTGGACTTGTGCCCTGCCCAGCAATAAGTTTATAACCACCTTGTGTTCCCTCTTCTGGGTCATATACATACCACTTCCAATCTGTAGCACTGGTAGTGACATCAGACGAACCATCCATCAATCTTCCATACATTGTTATGTCTTGCGATTCTCTACTTGTGAAAACATTCCCACCAATCGTATATACTTCAAACAGCTTCGCATTTGTACCATTAGCACCAGCCGTACTTCTTGTCCATCTATAAGTATGTACAATATTCTTACCCTCACAGGAGAATGTAATTGACACAGTACCAGTAGGACTAGTAATAGTAGTATTAGCACCAATTTCACAAGTAATATGACCAATATTGGTTGCAGTCGCATCAGTAATTTCAGCCGTTTTACCTAAAATTGATACACTTCCAGCAACAGTACATGGAACTTGTGTTGTCCCTTTATATGCAACAAAAGGTATGTCAATCGGAACACTAGCTAACGTTTTATTATTAGAAGAACAAGGTATTACATCTGCTTGATTACCAAGTATAACATTGATTGCGTCAGCGCCCTTGTTTCCATCTTTACCAGTAGCACCCTTTGCTCCATCAGATGTGATAACAATTGTTTGTGTATCTAAAAGCGTAGTTGTGCCACCATTCGCATAAAGACTAACGGTCATATAACCATTATCTTTTGCTGATGCCATTTCGCTTGAATTAATTTCATGACTTGACTCATCTACGTTCCTACTATAAATTGATTTATTCCCAGAAGTAATTACAATTCTTCCACTATATAGAGTTCTTTCCCCACTACCTGTCTGTGAATATGCACGTACCCATAATGACGACGGGGTATATGTAATAGCACTTGTAGATTCAGTGCTTTCCGCATGTGCGTTTGTTGCATTTATTGCAACACCATCACATACCAATGAATATATTGTTGGGTCTTTACCATCAGCACCCTTCGCAACCTTTACAATAGAAAATGTTTTAATAATTTGAGCATATTGCCCTCTTTTATCTGTGCATGTAAAAGTAATAGAACGTGTGTCTCCAGTAATACCAGTAACTTGTACAGTATCATTATCAGCAACGGTTTTTGATGCTGTATATGTAATTCCAGATGCGCTTCCAGAACTGGGAGATAATTCAATAGTCCAGTTAGACGTATCAACCTTACCAGCGTTATAAATTATAATTTGGCTTTTTGCCTGTGAATAATCAATTGAACCTGTAGTAGGTACTGCCACCATCTGGTCTTCGTTTGTTAAAACAGCAGTAATAGTGTCAGTTCCCTTTGCACCATCTTTTAATTTAACAATGGTATGCAAATCAAAAACGTTTTCATCGGTTGTGGTTAATCTTATATTTAATACTCCGTCCTGTGTAAACATTGCACTATGCGTTGTTTCATTAACTACAAAAGTGGATGTATTTGAAGAATTTGGAAACTTTGTCCAAGTACCAGTTGAAGGGTTTTTATATTGCCATTCCGATAAATCGACACCGCTATACATAGCTGTTAAAGCAATATCAGCAGAACTAACCAGTTTTTGGTCTGAATCATATTTATAAACCGTATCACCAACAATGCTACATGTTTTGGTAGTAGCCTCTAATTTGATAAGGCTGAATGTTATTTGTCCCTCTGCCGTTAACGCAACATTAACATAGGGGTCTTTGTATGTTACAGTGACAATATATGTAATCATTGCAGGACATGTAGGAGACGTTGCATCAAATTGATTTTGATTTACAATCAGATTACCACTACTTACAGTTTCTCCAGATTTGAGATTTGTTATATTTCCAATACCCTCACGCCTTTTCCAAACAATACTATTATTAGGGTCATCAAGGATATCTGAGGGTACAAGAACCGTGTTATTATAATAAATTTTAGGTTCTAATATTAAATTATTTGAACCCCAATTGGGTGTATACGTTCCTCCCGTTCCTGTGTTGGGGTCATATACAATCGAAAGTGGTAAATTACTTGTGGGATAAACTGATAACGAACCAGCATCTGTAATATCCACAATCGTTATTGAACCATATGTTGTCTGAGCCATATATTTATTCCTTTCTATCAAATAAGTGTAACTTCACATTTAAAAATGCCCTTGCTTTGGACATCGGCAGAAGAGAGTGTTATAGTTTTTGTATTCTCTCTACTCCAAGTTTTATCTTCACGACCATTCATATCGTATTTAATCCAATGATATGTAGAAACTTTATTTGAAATATCTTCATTTCCACGCCTGACATTGCAAGTTAATATAGTATTAATTCCACGATTTTTAAATATGTTTCCAGCGCTAGAATCTATTTCGACAATAACTGGCATAGCATCTTCAACAGATTCATCAATTACATCATCCACATATTCAACAAGCGGCTTACCACCAAGAATAATTGAATTTCCAGCTATCTTAACCTCGCCATCAGAATCTACATAGATATACTTTTCTACATATTTTCTACCTTGTTCATCTTCCTTTTCTTTTTGGACAACAAACAAGTCGGTATTATCTTCTCCGTCTTTTGCGGTAATCTTTAGACCACCATCACCCATTTCAAATTTGCCAGACTGAGAGTAGATTTTAAGGTTTTCGCCTAATAATAATTGACCAACAATAGTAGATGCGATAATACCATAATCTTCTTTAGTTGTTTTTGTTTCAGGGTCATAATACATAAAATGACCAAGACCAGCTTTTACCGTTTCCCAATCATCATTTGTATAATATATACCTTTATTTAATAATTTAATTTGTTCAGGACTATATTCATCATCAAAATCATTTTTAGCTCTCATTAAAGCGCCTTGCGAATTTAATACAAAATTCTGTGTATCTATATCATTAATTATTTTATTTTGATTTAATATAAGTCCTTGTTTTTGAGTTTGTTGAATTTTTTGATTTGCTTTATTACCTTTTTCTGCCTGTCTCATCACAGCATTATAACTAGTTGCCATTGTACGAGCTTGAGATAGAAGACTGGCAATATCAGACATTGTATCTCCTGTATAAATTACATCAGAAAATTCCACATCTAATTCTTCTGGATTCTCATAATCAATTTCCCAATTAATTAATCTTAATTTATAAACCTTATCATCAACCCTAACTCTTAACCAGTTACCACTATCAAACAAATCAATGAACCTTCTTAAAGTAGAAGATATAACAGCTGGTTCATCATTTACGTTATGAACCTGACCATTACTATCTATATATAATCCTTCTCCAATATATTGAATCTGAGAAGTATCATCAGTTATTAATATTCTTCTAAATTCAGGAATTAAAAACAAATTATATAAAGAACAACTAATAGAGTGTTGAATAGTAGAAGCTTTAATAATTTCTTTTTGTGCTCTTTTAAAATATTCTTGAGCTTTTTCTATTACTTCACTATCAGTTAAACCATCAGATATAAAATTGGTATTTGAATATTCCGTTTCTCTTCTATATAACATTAATTCAGAATATAATTCATCACCAAAATAATTTCGCATATCAAGAGTGCTAATTATATCTTCTCGAATAGCATCTATATCTTCAATAACTTGTTCAACAGTTCTGATTTCTTCTTCTCTGATAGTTTCTTCTTCCATAATCAGTTTTCGTTTTTTCCAATAAGGATGATAAAATTCTTCATAATATGGACTATCTGCCGTACCTTGATTTGCATCAGCTAAAATATCCATAGTAGCTGAACACAAATCATCAAGAAGACTTAATGCATCTAAAGAATATTTTTTGAGTTTTGGCTTAAATATAGTTTCTAATTCTTCATCTGTATAATCTTCTTGAAGAAAAGATACGTCACCTATATCTTCAACTTTATGTTCTTCCATCATTTTCTGAATTTTTTGTTTTAAAAACTGAGCACCGTCATTATTAAACTCAATACTTAGAATTGTACTTGCTGTATCCTCATCATCAGTTAAAGAAGTTACTGTTATAGTTCCTGACCAAATATTATTTTCATATGTTGAGTCATTTGTTTCAATTTTATATCTTGAACTATCTACATAAACTTTAGCGTATGTTTGTACAGCTGTATTAGCAGCTGTTAAAGATAGGGCAGAAGAGTCTTCTGTTCCAATTGGAGACATGGATTCAACGGTTAATTTTTCTATTTGTTCTTGTGCTGTTGTTTCAACAATCTCACCAGAAGCTGGCATCATAATTGTTTGCAAGCAATCTTTAAAATTAACTGCATTATAATCATAATTAGTTAATTCTCCATACCCTTTGACTATGGCATCCATCACTGGAATATCTTCCTTAATATAATCTTGATATTTATTAACTAATTTATTATATTCTTCTACATCATTTGCTGGAAGAAATATATTATAATCTTTTAAATAGTTATCATATAAAGTTTCGTATTCATTTAACTTTTCCACTAATTCATCTGACATATCTTCTTTCATTTCATCAGAAAAATAAGAAAGATAATTAGAACCATTTGGATTACAGTTTCTAATGGCTGCCTCCATGTATTCATCACCAGCACCCATCTTAAAAAAATTCTTAACTTGGTCTGTATTAGATGAAAATGAAATAGATTCTGTTAAATTTTCTGCATTAACAAAAATCCCAGTATCTTTACCATAACCATATTTAATCTTTTTACTTCCACAATTAGTACAAACACCTTGTGTATAATTTCCACGTTCTTTACAATCTTCGCAATAATCCATTAAATCATAAGCAGATAATGTCCTATGAAATATATTATCATCAAGATTATTCGGTGCTTCACCAAATATAAATAAACATCCAACTTCCTGAGCAATCGTTTGTCTTAATGCATCAGCTATAGAAGTGCCATTAAAACTAAATTCTCTTTGAATGTTTTTTAAAGTGTCGTCTACATGGATAATAGAATAGTGCGATGCCTTATCAGATAATATACGATGTAACAAAGAAGCTTTAGGATGTTCAGGATTAAAAAATACAGTCCCATATTCCTTCCCACCTATAGTAATTATTTCATAATCATCTCTGGCTATATCATTCTCTGTATTAATTTCAACATCATATAGCATTAATTGTCCAAGTTCAGCTTCATTAGCATGAATACCTGTAACATGCTTTATAGTATCATTGCTTTCATCTATATTTACGGTAATTTCATACCATCTAAACCTATGGTCTATAACAGTTGGTAAAAATATAAGTTTAAAATCTTTTATAAAATCCCAATAAATATTTTTTTTACCATTTACTTCTTTATAAATATCAAAGCTTATTTCACCAGCATCTCCCATAGGATGATTACATTTTAAATTTTTTATATTATTAATAACTCCAATTTTTCTGCCAGAACGAGTACATAGCACAATAATTGGAGTTAATATATTCTTATCAATATCAGTTTCTATTTTTCCATTATATCTATAATCCATCATGAGAAAGTCACCTTCCTTACAGGATTATAAGTAATCTTACAATCACAATTTAAATTCGATTTAAATTTATTAATCGTGTTTCCATACACATTATATATTCTAGGAAAGATCCAATTAAAATTATTATAAATATCATGAGACTCAATAGAAGAGGACACTTGCATTAATTCATCAAATGTAATTATTTCTCCACTGACGCACCCTTTAATTTCAGTTGTTGTTTCAACATCATTAAAAGTATTTGTAAGTTTTAAATCTCCACCTTCTTTTAATTCTATAACAACCGTTGGAATAATACTTCCCTCATCGTATGAAAAATCTGCTAAAACCAATTCAGCGTTCCCACCTAATTCTTTTTCATATAAAGTTTCATTCCCAATTGCATAAGGACGATTTGAAATAAAAGTGGCGTTAAATCCAATTGTATCTTCACCTATTTTTACCCATTGAATATTAAAAGAACCTTCCCAATATACATCTGCATATTCTAAATCATCTAATATTTTAAATTTATGAGAAGTAGGACGATTGAGCCAATACTGTATATCTTCAATTTCTTGAATCGTAAAATATGGATTATCCATATTATCTTCACAATAATTCTTGCCAATAGAAAATTCTACTTCCAATCTATCTTCAAAAACACTGGTAATAAAAGGTTGATATCTTCCACCAAATAAAGATATTGAATTATAAGTTCTTTGTGAATCTGTTTCAATATCACTGTCTTGAACACCATCAAAACTAATAATAGCCAATCCTTTATCGCTTAAAGCTATGCCATCATATTCAAAGTCTCTAAATCTCACTCTCATCCCTCCTCTCATTTAAAATGAATTCACCCTATTCCTTTTACAGAATAGGGTGATATATTAACGTATAACATAACTATACTTTTTATAATTATTATTACCATTAGCTTGACCTAATGTAATTTCTTGAACCCATTTTTCCAGCTTTTTATTATTCATTAAATCATTTACAAATTTATTTGCATCTTGAACACCATTAGCGATAAATTGCATATTCACAACAGGTGGTTGATTATTAGAATTATTATTATTACTTTGAATGACTTTTATATCAGGTGCAGTATATTGTTTAAGATATTTAGCTGGGTCAGTTAATGCCTGATACATATTTTTCATGGCATTATTAGGAATCACAGAATCACCTTTACTCAAAGGAGTGAGAATAGCACCATCTGATTTCCTGATAATTGCTTCAGGTTTATTACCTTCATTTGTCCAATAAAGGTCATCACGAGAAACACCTTTAGTACCAGATTTATAACCTTTCCATTTACCATCTGTATCAAATGTGAGCCATCCCCTGTTTGTTTTCTTTTTACCATTAGCAACCATAAAGCCGTTTACATCAAGATAATAATCACCTTTAACAGGTTTTACGGTTACTGCACCTTTATGAATCCACTGATTTTTAATCATCTTTTTTGTTTTAGGGTCAAAGAAATTCCATTGCCCAGATTTTCTTTTATACCAGCCACTTGAAGCTTTACCATCAGCTCCAAAATGATACAAACCATCTCCAACCTGTCTCCAGTCATTCACAATCATAGCTCCAGTTTTACCATCAAAATAATACTTAGCGCCATTAATAGTTTGAAGACCTTTTTGATTAACACCATTTTTATCAAAATAAAACTTTCTATTATTAATAGTCTGAAGACCAGTAGACATCTTACCATTAACTCCAAAATGATACAAATCTTTACCTACTTGTCTCCAGTTATTAGTAACCATACCATTTTTGTCAAAATAATATTTAGTACCATTAATAGTCTGAAGACCTTTTTGGTTAACACCAGCATTATCAAAATAGAATTTTTTACCATTAATAGTTTGAAGTCCTTTTAGCATTTCGCCATTTTGATTGAAATAATATAATTTACCACCAACATTTCTCCAAGTATTAGTAGCCCTAGAACCATCACTATCTAAATGGTATGTCTTTCCACCAACATTGATAAACTGAGAACCAGACATTTGTTCACCGTTATTAAAACGATATGTCTTACCATTCTTAGCAGCCCAACCTGTATATGTTTCATTAAGTGTACCATCATCTCTGAAATAACCATTCTTAGTTTTTCCGTTTGCATCAGTATAGGATTGGATATGAGTACCACTTTCCTTAACTTTATCAGCCATAATTCTATTTTTAGCTCCTTGTTCAGAAGCATTTTGAGCTGATAAGAAATATTTAACAATAGTATCAACACCCTCAGCAATACTAGTCACAGCAGGATTTTCAAAACTACCATTAAAATAACTAACTAAATTATTAGACATTGTATCAATAGCAGCTTTTAATGTATCAGAAGGAGTATATCCATAAGAATTCGCTACATCATTAATGGTATCTTTAATTACATTCTTATTTTCATTTGTAGCATTAATTACTTCTCTAACAATTCCTTCAATGTTTTTAAGTTTATTTTCTAAGAATTCTTCAAACTTTTCTTCAAAGTCTCCAAGCATATCCTTAGTTTCAGACAAACGTCTATCTTCTTGAGTCTCTTGAAGGTCTTGTCTCTTTTCATTAATTTGGTCTCTTAACTGCTGACGTTTAGTAGCACCTTCTTCAGAATTATCATTTTGAATTGCTCTATATTGCTTTTCAAGTTTATTAATTTCTTTTTGTTGGTCAGCTACTTTTTTAGCATAATCAGTTTGGTCTTTTTGAGTTTCTAATAAATCTTCATAATCTTCAATTAGTTTCTTTACATAATCAATCTGTTTTTTAATACCATCTTCAGTTAAATCGACCATAGATTCTTTCATCTTTTTGGCATTAGCAGATGCATCTTGTTGAGCTTCTTTAAGTTCTTTTAATTTATCTACAAGATTCTGGTCATATTTATTTTCAGCTTTTGCCATCTGACGATTAACTTCATTAATTTCAGATTGATAACGTTGAACTTCTCTGAAATATGTATCATATTCTTGAGCAAGCAGTGCAAATCCAGTAATACCTTGATTAGTAATAGTACCTTGCTCATCAAACATTTCATCTTCATTGAGTAAATCATAGAAAAACTCTAATTCATTGACAACTCCACCAATAGCATCATGAACCTTTTCCCATCTGTCATAATTAATATCTCTAATATTATTTGCAAAAGTGATGAGATTTGTATTTGCTTCAGCAATAGATTCACTGACTTCGTTGATAGACTGTTGCATCTCATACCAAGCTTCAGACCCTTTAGTAATTTTACCTGAATTAACAGCTCTATCTCTTAATCTGATTAAACTATTATATTCATCTGTTAATTGAACAAGACGTTTTCTCTCTAGTGCAATTTGTTGAGTAACGTTGGTTACTGAACCAAGTCTACCAGCTTCTGACAATTGGTCATTATAAGCATCAATTAAATCAATACTATGTTGAGTATTAGCTATAACCTCTTCATAATAACTTTGTTGATTATCAAAAAGTTGCTTATATAATTCACCTTCTTTTTCTCTAAGGTCAATAACAGCATCCTTTGCGGCTAAGGCTTTTTCATAATAAGTCTTATATTCGTTTATTTTATCCCATAAATCAGAATCTTTTACATCTTCAATTCTAAACGCACCATTTTGAACTTTAGTTCTCCAACCAGCAGATAAACCAACAGAATTAGCCTTTTTAATATATGTAGTATAAGCTTTTTCTTGGTCTTTAATTTCAGTAGACACATTCTTTAAATTAGAAGCAATAGCGTTGTTGCGTTTTGCCCATGCAGAATATGTACTGCTGATGGTTTTATCAAGATTAGAAATTTGACGTTCAATTCGAGAAATAAGGATTTCAACTTCATCTAATGTGTTCTTAGTTTCTTTTGCATCTTTAGAAGAAGAATTTCCTCCACCAGACCTACCAGAACCACCACCTGAAGACCTGCCAGAACCACCACTTGATTTTTTAGAACTAGACTTTTTATTACTACTAGTAGAAACTCTGGCTCTCGTAGCCCCACTCATAGAACCACTAGAATAAGCAGTACCATTGGCAAATCCAATTAAATGTCCACGACCTTTGTTAGAAGTGACATAACCATTTTCTAATAATTCTTTCGCCTGCTCGTGGTTGAAAACAATATCTCCACGCTTAAGATTAACAAATTCAGCACCATCATCACCAACAGTAAACCAATTACCATCACGAACAACTATTTCTGTTCCCAGCTCTCCTGTAAGAGCAGTTTGATTTTTAGGAAGACCCCAATTACCACCAGCATAAGCAGAACCTCTAGAAAATGCAGTACCATACGCATGAGCTGTACCATTGGCACTTACTTTTGTATTTTTTTCAAAAGTTTCTATAGTAGTGCTTTTATAAGAAGGAATATCTCTTATTGCACTTGCTATTCTAGAAACTGTAGATTCTGTATTCCCAGCATCAATACGAATATAACCCCATGCAGTTGTACCATCAAAAGCAGATAAAAACGCACTTGCTTCATTTTTTGCACTTTTAGCTTGAGAATTATCAGCTTTTAATTCAGCTTCAGGTTGAGCATTCTCTATTTCCTGATTCCCCTGTAAAACTTCTTCTTGTTTTTGTTTTGCTGGTTCAGTATTAGCATCTACATCAACAACTATACCCTTACCATTCATAGCATTCATGCGTTCTTCATCCGCTGCTAATTTTTGGTTATAAGCTTCGTCGTTGACATCCATTGTAGTAGAAGAGTAATTTTCTTCTCTGTTAATTTCGGTCTTAGTGTGAGTTTCGTTTTCATTAACAGAAACACTTGTATCTTCAGTCGCTTTATCTATATCTTTTTCTAACTCTTCAGTCTCTCCATGTAATAATACATCAACATCTCTTTCTCCCGATTCAAGCATTTCAATTACTTCTTCTGGTGTTCTGTTAGAATCAATATTAAAACTGCCTAATATTTCAGGAGTTCCTTCTCCATAAATAATAGATAATAGTTGTTTTACTTTTTCATCTTCTGAAAAAGTGAATTTAATTTTATGCTCTTTTTCAAGCTGCGCAGCATTTGCTATATACTGGTCTAATTCTTCTTTAGCATTCTTAACATCATTGTAAGCCTCAACAGTATTACCTTTAAACTCTGGGTCTGCTTCATAATTGTCAATTATGTTTAATTGGTCAATAGCTTCATAAAGAATGTTTAAGAATGATTCAGCAGTAGAAGTGTCTATTGCACCAGAATCTTTCAATCCTTCAATATATTCTTTAGCTTTTTCTAATCCTTGTGCATCAGTAATAGAATCCCAATTATATTCTGATAATTCTTTTGGAAGATTCCCTACATCTTCAACCAATTGTTTTATTGAATCAGTCGCTTTTTCAGCTACTTTTATTTTTAAATCTATATCACCTTTATCAGCAGCTTCTCTTTCAAGAGCAACCAAATAAGCTAACATATCTTGAGCATTTTCAATTAAATCCGTTTTAACATCAGGAGCTAATTCATCACTATTTTGAATTTTCTGAATATAATCATAAACATCGCTAACATGTCCACTTAACACATCATATGCTTCATCAGATTTTAAAAACTCTTCATCAAATTTACTAAAATCAATATTATTAAATCCATCAAGTTCTTCTTGAGCTGCTACAGCCTTATCTTTTAATTCATTCATCGCCCACATAGGCTGGTCAAGATTTAATTCAAAACCTGCACTAACAGCGGCACGAAGCATAGATTGAAATAATTCAACATCAATTCCTAATGCTTCAGCAGCTTCTCTGTCTCTACCAAATCCAAAATCATATGTACCATCATCTTTAATCCATTTTTCATTTTCTCCAAGCCCAAGCTTTTCTTGCTTTTCCTCAAGAGCATCAAAGAAATTAAAAATACCATTGGATGTTAATTTACCACTATCATCAAATTGGAAGAAATCATGAATTGAGAATGAAGTGCCTTCAATCTTTTCATCAAGTTTATCAAACATTTCAGCACATTCTTCACCACTTGCAGTAAACGCATCAAAAGAACTGCCATATATTAAATCAAGATAGCTTCTAACAGTATCATCACCGCTCCAGCCACGGTCAATTAAATCTTTAACCGTATCATAACCAGCGGCAATTTTATCATACATATCATACTCATTACCATTTGACTGAGCATTAATCCATGTCTGATAAGCAGAAGTGGAAGCTTGATATGCCATCATCAAATCTTGAGTATCTTGTATTCTTTGTAAAATACCTTCTCGTTTAGACAAAAGACCAGAAGTATCTTGCCCTTGACTATTCATTGAAACAATTTCATCATTACAACGTTTAAGGGCATCATATTGAGCATCTAATGTATTTTGGAATTCAGCATTCATTAATGCCTTTTGCTTATCAGTTAACGTTTGAAGATTTTCAGCATTAATATGATAACCGTTCGCACTTCTTTCAAGAGCATAAACATAATCATCTCCAAACATTTCTTTAAAAGCATCAATATTTTGAGTGGAAATACCAGCACCAGAAGAAGATTCAGATAATACTGTATTTAATTTAGATACATTTTCTATTGCAGTAGCAACTTCTTGAGAAAACTGATTATAAGCATCACTAGCAGAAAGAGCAGCATCTTCGACACCACCATAAATGATTTCATTATCAACTAACATATCAATCATAGCGCTTGCATCATCCATGGTGTATCCTAATGCATTCATTAAATCTTCTAAAGCATATCTATAAACCTGACTTCCATTCGCACTATCATCAAAAGCCTGTTCAGCATCAACTTTATCTATATCTAAATCTATAACCCTTTTTAAAGCTTGATATAATTGTTTGTCTTCTTTAGTATATTTGCCAGTTGCTTTAGTAACATCTTTTAAATCTTTTTCTTGACTTTGCATATACTCATCAAAAGATTTACCTTGTTTAATAGCTTCTTTCCATTCATTTTGATAATTAGCAATATATCCTAACGACCTCGATTGCCACTCATGAAGTCTGTCTTCAGCAATTTTTTCAGGAGTCCAAACAGCAGATCCACCCTGAATATTATTTCCAATTTGAGCAATTACATTTGATATTTTTTGGTCATCAATTATTAAACCTTCAGCATCAAGTTTTAATAATTCTTCATTAGTCCAACCTTCACCAGCATTTTTAATTAATGTGTCTATATAATTATAAAGAGTATCTCTGTTTAATAATTTTCCTTTGCCTGTGCCATCGTCAATAATAGGTGTAAAAGCAATTTCTATACCATCAAATTTTTCAGATGCTCCAAAAGCTGTAGAATAATCACCTATAATATCTTCAACAGATTTTCCCCAAGACTCAAGAGCATCTTTTTGCTTTTCTGCTTCTTCTTTGTCCCAGAAGATAATAGGTCTATTTGTATTATCAATATTACCAATTTTATCTATGCCTGCTTTTTTTAAATAATTATTATAATTATCAGATATCTGTTTTTCTCTTTCATATTCATCAAATCGAGATAAATCATTACCTAATTGAAGAGCGTTTTTAAGTGCCTTGGTAGCATCTTCAGTTCTGTTTTTAGCATCAATAATTGAAGTATCAATATTATCAAATAACATTGAATATTGATTATTACTAGGCACTTTTAAGAATTCATCTTTAGCTTTAGTGGCTTCTTCAAAAGCATCACGAGCTTCATTTATTTTCTTTGTATCTCCAGATATATATGCAGATTCAAGATCTGAAACAGAAGATCGATAATTTGAATACACATTATAATCTTGAGCACCACCTGTTGCCATCAGTTTAATGGGTAGCCCTTCAAAATAAACCGATTCATTTTCTTGTCTTATTTTAGTTATCGTATCTATATGAGTATTAAGATATGTCAATAAATCATCAGCTCTTTTTTGGAATTGCTCATTATTGGGATTTTGTTTTTGAAGTGTTTCGATTTGTTCAATTAATTCATTTATTTTTTCTTCTGCTTCTATAGGTGTTCCACTAATTACATAATATGGACTCAAAGACCCAGAATCTCGACTGGGCTTTCTTGATTGTGTATATTTTTTTACTAAATCAGAAAGCTGTTTATCTTCAGAAGTTTTAGAATTATTAATATCAAAAACTTGACTTAAAGAATAATCACTTTCAGTAGTCATTGCTTTTTTAGCAGCATCAAATCCTTTTTGATAATCAGCACTATTCCAAATTTTATTTGCTTCAACTTGAGATATATTAGATATTATATCAAGCTGCTCTCGGAGTTTACCATTAACTAAATCAATCTTACCTGCATTTTCACCATATTGTTCTGTAATTTGTTTTTGTATATTATATATTTCTTGCTTTGTTTGTAAAGTTTCTTGTTCAGATAAATTTCCAGTATCTAATTTGGTTTTTAATTCTTCGTATTGAGATGCGTAATCAGAAAGGGATTGTCTTTGTGTTTGCCATTCTTCACCTGTTTTTCTAGCTGAATCTACAAGTTCTTTTCGTACTTGTTCTTGGTGTTTAATGAACGCATGAATCAAAGTGCCAATAATACCGATAGCCGTGCCAACACCCATTATCATTGGAATAGCAGCAGAAAAACTACCTCCTATTGCTTTACCAGCGGATATACCCGTAGAAGCTAATGACCCCATTAGATTCTCTTGTTTAGCAAGAGCTTTTATTGCTTCTTTACTACCTTTGATTAATTCATAAGCAAAACCTTTACCGTTCTGATATCCAACTATACTTCTTACTCCCACAATAGCGGTAAAAGCTGTACCTAATAAACCAACATTATCAACAACTTGAACAATTGCTTTTCCTAAATCTATGAAAAAATTAACAGTATCTCTATTCATACTATTAGCCCACATTTGCTGATAAGCATTTTGTAATTGAGCTATATGACCATTGATACTGTTCATATACTTTTCATTTTCTTCCATTGCTGAATTTTCTGCTTCTTGAGAAGATTTATAAGCATCTTTAAGAATTTGAGGATTCTGAAAAATACTAGCCGCAATGTTCGCTCTATTTTTTTGTTTTGTTTTATATAGCTCGCAAAACTATATATTTATGTATTAATATTTTTATGCAACAATATCATTAAATAAACCATATTGATATTTATTTTTGAATTCTTCCCATTGTTGGGGAGTGTTATTGCCCACTCCATACAATTCATGAAAAAGAGAATGTAAATCTGTTCTTATACATTCTCCAAGAGGATATTTTTGGTGAATATCATGAAATACTTTGATTAATATATCTAATTCTTCTTTAGTATAATCTGACAATTCCAAAGACTTTAAAAGCCCCATCTCATCAAAAACAGTGCATGTTTCATCAAATATTTTATTAAAACCATATAAATGATGTATTTGATAATCTTTACTTCCTGTCAGAACACATTGATAATTACAAGCTTCCATACTTTTAACTTTCCAATCGTGCAACTGTCCTCGAAGCATTTTAGCTAAACTTACATAACCCCCGTATTCTCGATTTATTTTATATATACCCATTTTTCTCTTTTGCTCTTTTATACCTTTTATTGTTTTATTCAAATTATTTGCAATTTCTTCATCGGTTAAAATATCATTATTATCTAAAATATATTGTTTTTGTTCTTCTGAATATTTTTCATTTGAATAATGATATCCTTTTATTCCAAATTTCATAGCATGACAAACAATTGCATTTTCAGTTCTGTTAGGAAGTAATTTCATAAATTCTTCTTTGGGGAGAATAGGATAATAAGTTTTTAATATATTTTCTTCTTCTTTAGTCCAATCTTGAGTAAAGGTTAACCCTAATTTAATAGCCTTTGCTGAAACGGCTTTTGGAGTATGACGTTTATTCATTTCTTGAGACATTTCTGCATAAGATTTTTGTCCAAAATTATTCACTAAATAATCAACATCTTCCTCTGTCCAAAAATAAGATTCTTTTTTTACTTTGTGACTAAACGCTATTTTATATACTTTTTGTTTATCTAAGAAGGGATATTCAGCATAAATGTTTTCCCATAAATTTTTTTGATACATATCGCATATTTTATTTATATCATCATCGCCTAGTTTAGACATATATCCTCTTTTTGTATTGCGATATTTTTTAATATATTTTCTTGCTGTATCTTCTGATACTCCAGCGTCTTTTCCACAATTAGCAATTGTTTTACCTTCATCAAAAGATTTTAACATTATATCTATTTTTTCTTGATTTATTTTCATATCATTTCTCCTTATAATCTATTATTAATACATAAATCTTATATTTTCATATAAGCACAGACTATTTCTCAACCCACGACTTTACGTTTGGGCTCGCACCTTTTCCATTTAAGGGGTTTTCACCCACGCCATTTGCGATTGCGCCGTACTTCTAATGATTGAGTTATTTATACTCAATCCCTATATGGGAATAGTCGTTGAACGTTTTCCATGGCATTAATATTATAATATATAAATATAATATATACAAGTTAATGCGTTAGGAACTTCGCTGCGAATTAGCTATTGTATCATCCTTAACTTTTTAATCCATCATATAATAGTTTCCTTTATATTGTGGCATAAGGCTTTAAGCAATCAACGCAATTAGATGCGTTCTTTAAATATATATTTCTATATATTTCGGGCAAAAGAGTCATTCTCGAATACCCGCTACACTTTCAAGTAATAAATTGGCATTATTTCGACCAAACTGTTTATCTGTTTCTAATATTTCATCATAGACATCAGCGATACCAAGCATTATTTCATAAGTGCTTTTATAATTACCATTATTATCTAAGATATCAAAACCTTTAAAATTATTAGAAGCAACAGCAGTAGCTTCTTTAATAGTATCTCTAAGTTTTGATTGGGTTGTTAACATTGAATCTGTTTCTTCACCCAGTTCTTCAAGTTCTTCTTTTGCTGATTTAGTGCCAGTAAGACGAAGAGCGATAGTACGCATACCAGTTCCTACTTTATTTGCATCTTGAACTACTGCGTTACCAGCTGTAATAAGCGCAAGAGCTTCATCCATATCATTACCAGCTGTTTTTAAAGCAGAAGCAGAGTTTTGAAGAGCAGTAGCAGCCTCTGAAGTTGAAATTGCATAATTATTACCTACTTCATTTAATTTATCTATTATATTCATTTTAGATAAATCATCATAAGCAGCGCTCATAGCAATCAAACTTTTTGTTGCTTCATCAATGCTTTGAAATTCAGACACATTCATTAAAATATTAGCAACTTTTGCAGATTCAGCAGCTTCATCTAAACTTTCACCCAAACGCATAAAATCAGCAGTACTATTTTGAATTTGTAACGCAGTTGCTCCTATTGCATCAGCTGTATCAAAAGTTGTTTTTTGATAATTTTGAAGTGTAGATATTGTTTCATTGGAAACCTTTTGCATTTCCGTTAAAGCTGTATCAAATTCTCTAACAATATTTATTCCTTGTTTAAAATAACCCCATAAACGATAAAATCCAGTAAAAGAAGCAAGAGTAGTAAACAATCCTCTCCATTTAGTAGTTAATTCGTCTGCAAGTGCTTTAAAAGCACTTTCTGGCTCTTGTATTTTTTTTGTTGCTACTGCAACAGTACCCATAGCTTTATTATAGGTAAATTCAAATTCTGTAACCGCACCTTTTGTATCTTGAATTTTCCTTGTAAACGTTACAAATTCATTACCTTCTTTATCTATGCTCGTTCCAGTCTCAGAAGAATCTATAATCTTACCTCTAGCATCAGCATATTCATTTATTATTCTTCTTAATTCTTCAATATTTTCTGCCTTAGGTATATTTTGTTTTATTACCTGTCCCATTTGATTACTAATATTCATTGAATCTGAAGATAATATTTTTTTTAATTCCTCTAATTCTAAAACTAACTCATGAATTTTTTCTTTTCTATTTTCATATTCTTGAGCATCTTCTTCAGTCGTACCTCTATTAAGATTAGTTGTTAATTCATTTAACCGTTGTTGGGCTTCAACAAATTGACCATATACTTGTCCATATTTTTCAATTTTACCTTCGGCACTACTGGGGTCAGGCATATCTTTAAACCAATTATTTAAATTATTAATTTTATTTCCGTTTATTTCGGTATTAATAATTTTCATACGGTTTAGCTGTTCATTTACTTTATTTAGTTGTTCATTAAAAGCACCATAAGCTTGCGCAACCGACTCAATATTGCTTCCATCTTCATTGAATTTTTTAATTTCAATTTGTAAATTATCATATAAACCAGATAATTTTTTTAATTCACCTTCGGTATCTTCCGTACCATTTTTTCCATTCCAATTTAAAGCCATTTTATTATAAATTGAATTGGCTTTTTGCATTTTAGTTAATCTACTTTCTTGACCAAACATCATATTTGGAACAGGAGAAAGTGAAGAAGTTCCTCTTCTAGAATTTGAAACTATTTCATTATATAAACCTTCTAAACGTTGTTGAATTGTTTTAATATTAATCCAATCTTTTTCTGATGTAAAATTAAAATTTTTAAGAGATTGAAAGTCTTTTGTTGAATCTAATGTACCAGAAGTTTTATTGCTAAAACTTTGAAGCCATGCATTTAACTTTGTTTCCCATTCTAATACTTTTTGTGCTTGTTTTTCATTATCTTTACCATATTTTTCTGCATTATTTAAAATAGCTGTAGTTTGATCAATATATAATTCTCCAGAATCCTTATCTTTTTTTAATGAAAAAGTTTTTTTATAAGTATCATTAGTAGTTTTATCTCGATATGATACAGTTGCTCCAGTAACATTAAAGTTTTTTCCATAACCAGTACTTGCTGATATATCTTCTAAATCAGGTATTTCAGCATATAAATTTGTTAAAATATCAGACAAACTTTGGTCAAATTCTGCCACAGAAATTATTTGTTGTTTTACTTTTTCAGCCTCATCAGCGGCAAGAAGAAGAAACTCTTGAAAGGCATTCACATATGGGTCATAATCAATTCCTAAATTCTTGTAATTAAATTCACCATTAAAATCTTTAGACGTATTAGTTTGTTTATTATTATTTTGTTTTTTAGAAGAATTGCTATCAGGCTTTGAATTATTATTTTTGTTTTCTTTTTTATTTTGATTTGTAGGGATATTTTTTTGAATTTCATTTAATTTCTGCAACTGTTGAATTTCTTCTTTTAATACCTCATTTACTTCTTTGGAAGAATCTAATATTTGCGTGTTAAAATCAACAACATTATTTGATTTAATATCTGTAGTAACCAGTGTTTTAACATCATTTATAAAAGTTTCAAATTGTGTTTTTTCTTGTTCTAAAGATTTTGAAGTCTTATTTGTTTGATTTTCGAGCTTTTTATTAGCCTTAGTGAATGATTCTTTTGAAACAGTTGCTTCATTAGCCGCATCTTTTATCCCAATAAAATTTTGAGCTTCATTTTCTAAAGAATCTGTTACTGGTACATTTAATGCATCTTGTTGCGAAATATTTTCCAAATACTTATTATAATATTTAGATAATTTATTTGTATTAACTTTTGATTCGTCTAAATCTATTAATGTTTTTGTTCCACCAAAATTTTTATATTTATTATATTGAGAAAATAAATTTTGTACTGTGCCTTTATCTTTTGTGACAATAAAATTACCCTTGTCATTTACTAAAGAAGAATACATTTTTTGTATATCTTTAAATTGAGAATCTAATTTTGATTTACTAGGTACTCCTGATATTCTTTCAGTTAAATCAATAATTTCTTTTAAAGATTCTATTATTCTATCAAAAGGTTCTGTTGAAATTTTAATATTGTTTATTTTATCAAAATCTAATAAAGATAATGTGTCATTTAAATTTTTAACTTTCTCATTTAAAATTGTAACTTCGTTTTGAATATTATCAAATCGTTCTCTATAATCTACATTATTATCAGAAAATTCGACATCCAAAATATCTTCAACCGATTGTCGAATTCTATCAAATTTTTCAGTATAATCAATACTATTATTTGAAGAACCAATAGTTGCTATTGTTTCTGCTAACAGGCTCAAATCTTCTCTTAAGCTATTGACAGCATTTTTTATTTCATTAATAGAATTAATAACAGTTTGTTTTATTTGCTCAGACATTTGTGCGTCTTTTAAAGACTTTTCTTGAGCTTTTTCTTCTTCATTGGTTAAATCATTTAAATATTTTTTATATCCTAAATCTAATTTTTGTTGATTCTTTTTATTACTCGTTAAAGATGAAAGACTTTTCTCACCACCTAAATTTAAATATTTATAATATAAATCATAAATTTCTTTTAATTCTTCTTTGTTTTTCCTTAAATCTAAAACTCCTTTATCGTTAAGTAAAGAGTTAAATTTAATTTCAATATTATCAAATAAAGAATTTAATTGGTCAAAAGAACCTATATTAAACCCTTTTTCTAATAATTTAATTATATTATTAATTTGGCTGTATGTTTTTTTTAGTTCTTCGGAGTCGAATGTCAAAGGTTTGAATTCTTTTTTTGAGATTATTTCTAATTTTTCAATTACTTTATTTAAAGATTCAGAATAACTATTTGCGTATTGAATTAAAACCGACCATATTTGAGTAACAGCTTGTGGCGTAAAAATACTATTTGTATTATTACCTTGTACTTGCGTTATTATTTTTCCTAATTCTGATGTATCAATCTTTATTTGATTAATACCTTCTATTGTTTTTTTTATGTCTTTAAGTATTTGTAAAATATCTTTTAATTGTTTTGCATCAAAAGGCGTCGATTCAGTACCGATTCCTTTTTTATTTTTTCCTTTGCTATAATCATTATAAGCAAGCTGTAAATAAGCTTTTTTGTCAGTGTCTGCATCACCAGAAATTAAATCAGAAAATGGTCTAATACCACCTCTAGATTGATAAGTAGAATATAATGCAAACAATTCTTTAATTTCTTTTATTTTAGTTTTTCTTACTTGTTCATTTTCTTTAGTTTTTTCTTGAGTCAATGTGTCAATAGACAATTCCGAAAATTTCTTTTTTAATATATCGAACTGTCCTTCAAGTCCATTGCCACTTAATTTAGAAGATACATCGTCAAGAGAAGAAGTAAGTAATTTAAAACTTTCAGCTGTTTGTTTTATTGCATTTGCGTAATTAATAAAATTTTCTTCTTTAATAAAACTGTTTATATTTTCAAAAGAATTTTTAGTATCTGTAGTTATAGTTTTTAATTGCTCTGAATATTCAGCAACTTTTCTAAGCATTTCAGGAATTAATTTTGCCATTGAAGAAAAGTCTTGTTCAGTATTTTTTAATCCTGTATCATCTACAAGTCCCTTCATTAGCGTATTTAACTCTGCTACTTGATTTTTTATTTTTGTGTTTAATTCTTTAAAATATTTTTCTATGTTTTTGGCTAATTCTTCAGTATCTGTTTCATAATGAATTTTTATTGGATTAGTATTTGCTCTACTCTGTAAAGCAGAAATATCTTTATTGATTTCACTTTCTAAAACAGAAAAAGCTTTTGAATCTAATTTAACAGGGATTATAATTCCTCCATTTTTAAAAGCTCCTGTTAATACTTGTTCATTCACTTTTCCTTCAATTTCTTTAAAAAAACTGGAAAAATCTACTTTTTCAGTAAAACTTAAAACCTCATTATATAACCTGTCTGCTAATTGACTTCCTATTATATCTGCTGTTATAGAAGATACATCATCTATTTTATTTATTTCATTTTCTAAAAAAATAGATTGATTACCTTTATCGACATATGCCGTATTTAAATCCATTAAAGCGCTTGAGTATTTGTAAACCGCTGCTGCCGCATCAATGTACGCTTTTGAATAATTACCATTTTCATCTCTTTGCATTTCTTTTGAGAAATTTTGAAAAACTTTTAATGCATCTTCATATGCCGTTTTCATTTCTCCAATATTAGAAACTTGATCAAAACTTTTAATATTAGCTAATCCCGAATTTAAAGTTTGTTGTAAAGAAATATATTTTTGATTAAAAGCGTCTAAACTAGCATTTGCTTTATCTAATTGTGCTTGAAGAGTGCGAGTACTAAGCCCATTAAGTTTGTCTTGCACATCTTTAAAAGTATGTCTAAAACTGTCAAAACGTTTATCTATTGATTCAATTTTAGAGACTAAAGAATCTAACTGAGCTTGAGAAACTTCTCCTCCTGTTTGTGTTGTTTTTTCAAATTGAGATATATTTTGACTTACTTGCGAGAGAACTTGTTTCATTTCATTTAACTGCTCAGTATATTTTTCAAATCCTTCAGCCTTTTCTGTTGCTTTAGAAATTGTATTAATTGCTTCGGTCAATCCCGAAGTAAACTTTTTAGCATCACTTATGATTTCTATTACTAATTGTTTATTTGCCATATTGTTAACCTCCTATTATATTATTTAAATTTTAATATTGTATAGGAATTTGATTTTGCTTTTGAAATAGCAATACTGCCTATTCCTCCATCATTTATATCAATACTATTGAATAATAATAATCTATAAGTTAACATATGATTTAAAATCCATGGAGGAGTAATTGCTATTGAAGGTTCACCATGTATCCCCATTAATGAAATGTCCAAAACATATTCATTAGAATCATGATGCACACCCATTTTATCTGAAAAAATTTCAACCCCTCCATGAAATCTAGTTCCATGAGGATTCCTATAATATTTTTTACCAGTATTATATAATGAATATTGACGTTTATAATCTTTGGGATCATAAGACGCATAAAATTGTTGTACGGAATAATTATACTCTTCAGTTAAAGCATCTCTAACTTGAATTGCTATATTCTTAGCAATATTATTTCCGTATTTTTGTATATCTTTCTCCAACTCTTTCGGGATTTCTAATTGAATAGACATTTATTTCACCTCTTTTAATTTGTCAATCAATTCATTCCAATCTACCTCTTTACTAATCTTTTCTATACCACCAAGAAATTTATCAATTACACCATGAATCATAGGAGCATATTTAAGAACCTGATTAGAAATAAAAGCATGAGGTTCATAATAATTAGTCATCATATCATCACTCTTCATTTTTAATATACTATCCAAAGTAGTAATTAAATTCTCAGGCATTAATTGGCAAACAGCTTCAACCAATCCTGCTTTAGAAAGAAGATTAAATTCCTCCATCCATTTATCAGAATGAACAGTAATATTAGTATAATGATTAAAAATAGTATAAATATACATAATATATTTTTTGCATGTATTAATTTTTACGTTGCCATTTTTGTCATAACAACTATTAGCAAGAATCTGGTCACATAATACTTCAACTACTTCAAAGTTAATATAATCAACAAATTTAACAGCAGTTTTTAAATAAGATTCTTTAGCAGTTGCCGTACTAAACTTAGTATATTTATTTACAAAATCCCTAACATCAATTTCAATCGTATTTTTAATTTCCATATCAATTCTCCTTTTCAATCAAAAAAATAGAAGAGAAGAGCACATTATTCTATTTACTCTTCCTAACGCCAATCACAATCGTTTACATACGCTTGTCCAATATTTATAGCATCAGCTTCATTATCATCTACATCTTTATTATATATGTCTTTTATTATTTTAATTGAAGCTGCTTTACAATCATCTCTTTTACGAGCAGTAATTCCAACTAATTTTCTCCATTCAGATGGAGTGTATTCTACATAATACACATTAAATTCCCCAGTCTGAAAATTCATTGGAGTATCCATATTCAATTGTACACAATATGCCCATACACCACCAATTAATTTAACCAGTGTATTAATTGTAGACATATTTTGTCTTTTACCCGAACCCACAATATCCTTTTCTATAACTAGAATATCTGGCTCATATTTATTAATAAGTTGAATTATATCTATATACATTATTAGTAATCTATCTTCAGTTTCTTTTACATGAGACCAATCTAAAACTCCCGATTCTTCATATATACCATTCCCAAATATAGCCCATCCTGTTTTAGTAGAACTTGTATCTAAAGATAGAAGAGTGGTTTCTTTATTATGTTTGCCATATTCATTATTCATACAGTATTTTCCTCTAAAGCATAATTGAGCCAAAGTTTATATGCTTCTTGTGTTTCTTCTTTTAAAAACACCATAACAAGCACCGATTCTTCTTTTTTATTTACACTAGTATATATATCTATGGGATATATTTTATTACTTATATATAATTTGGCTTGCTTCATATTAACTAATCTAACAACCTCATTCGCATTATATGGTCTAGGTTTTAGATTTGATTGAATATAATCTATATCTTTCATCCCTTTCCTCCTTTATAAAAATACAAAAAAAGGGCATAACTCACGAACAGTGAGTTAC
>ODAI011623830.1_pt1 | contig 28855 bp, 37 predicted proteins | sample 1539321 | NCBI WGS metagenome assembly ODAI01 (sample SAMN02144231, study PRJEB22623) | gut metagenome | biome: sheep rumen | host: Ovis aries | place: New Zealand
TTAAAAATATTTAATTTTACAGTTTTTGAACATAGAAAAGCAAGATAGTTTATTTAAAAAACCTCGGGTCATGACCCGAGGTTTTTTAAATAAACTATCTTGCTTTTCTATGTTCAAAAACTGTAAAATTAAATATTTTTAATCTTATAATTTTATATGTGCTGTTTTTTGATTTGATAAATTCAAATATATAAGGTATTCCTATTTTTTGGTAGATTAAGCCATATTTTATGATTTCTTTTGGTTTCTGGTTTAAAATTTTATCAACATTTGAATTTTTATTTAAAAAGTTTTTATCACCCATAATATTTACAAATAAGGTTAAGTCATCTATTACATTCAAGTCATTTTGGCCTGATAAATCGGTTAGTTTATGCTCATTAGGAATATTTTTTATTATACTTTCTATTCTTTCATTCCATGCCATTGTAGATTGATATAATTCTAAAGATTTTTGAAGTTCTTCTAATATTGAATCGGCATAATGTTTATCCTGCATAATTTTTTTAGCTTTTGTAATAAATTCATCCTTGGTTTTGCAATATGCAGAAGTTTCTTTTAAATAATCCATCTGAGGGTATGTAGATATAAGTGATAATGATGGAACTCCTTGAGATATTGCATCTATCATAGCTGTTCCACCACAAAAGGGGTATGAGTCAATATATAAATCTGCAGCAGCAATATAATCAAGAAAGCCATTGTTAAAATTGATATATTTTAAAGGAATTATATGACCATTGCTGTTTTTTATATATTTTTTCCAATATTTATTTTTTTTATCAATGCCAATTATATAACAAATAGTGTTTTCGTCTAACATTTTATTAATAATATTGCCATAGTGATCATTTCCAATCGGTCGATATTTCACTTCACTGCCGGCAGTTATAATAATTTTTTTATCAACCGGTAAATTTAAATTTTTTCTAATTTCATATTTATCTTTTTTAGAATAAATAAGTTTTTCTGATGGAATTCCTAAAAAACAGCTATTTTTTATGTTTCTGTTTACTAGAGTTACACTATCATTCTTTTCCAAATCCAGAACTACGTCAGAGATACTTTTCCCAATCCAAAATAAATGACTTGCATGATTATAAAAGAGAATGGGCCTTGTAAATTTTTCTGTTCCAAATGCTAACATAGGAATAATATCATCCATGTGTACATGTAACACAATATATTGATACTCAAAACCAATTTTTCTTAAAGATAAGGCTTTTTCATCTATACTTAACTGATTGTCTAAGAATATTATGTTACCATTTTTGTTCTTTACGTTTTGTTCCAGAGTTTTCATATTAAACTCTTTGTAATTGGTAAAAAGTACACTATGACTTTGATTTATAGGAGCATTTTGTATCCATCTTTCGATAACTCGTGTATGACCGCCGGTGTTATAACCTGTGGTTAGAACATGCAAAAAACTGTTGGGTTTATATTTAACATAATTACTATCGTTATTAATTTTGTGAGCATAATCAGTTAAAAAATTTTCTATATAAGAACATGTATAATATCCAGAATTATACTTTATAAATAACCTAATAAAAAATAAAATAGCATCTAATTTTTCAGTAGAATCAGATATATTTTTAATTTCATTCAAAAGTTTTTCATACAAAGTTTTTAATTTAAAAATTTTACTATAATATTTATTATAAAAATGCATAAAATTCATCCTATATTTTCTTGTTATAGGTTTCTTCATCCCAATAATTTATTACCTCGACAACCCTTTTTACTTCTTCATCCGTTAGTACGGGAGAAATTGGCAAAGACAACTCTGTTCTATGAATTACCTCAGATATCGGATAACTCTCGTTTTCCCACTCTTTGTATGCTCCTTGCTTGTGCGGAGGAGTCGGATAGTGAATAAGTGTTTGAATGCCGTTTTCTTCTAAATATTTTTGGAGTCTGTCACGTTCTTCGCATCTAATCGGGAAAACATGCCAAACATGAGCCTCTGCCCCACTTGCGGTGGAAGTACCCGAAGGGGGTAGGGGGGTAATTATCTTCGGATTTTTTATATTCTCACAATAATACTGAGCAATCTCTCTTCGTCTTGCATTATCTGAATCCAAATACGGCAATTTTACATCCAAAATTGCAGCTTGAATCTCATCAAGACGGGAATTTACACCTTTATAAATATGATGATATTTTCTGTCACTTCCGTAATTCGCAATAGCACGAATTTTAGATGCTAATTCATCATCATTTGTTGTAACGCAACCTCCATCTCCCATACATCCCAGATTTTTACCAGGGTAAAAAGAGAATCCGGATGCATCACCCAAATTACCAACTCGACGCATCTCTGCCCCCGCAAAGGGGGCAGAGGTGCAAGCGCCATGCGCTTGCGCGGAATCTTCGATGATTTTTAGATTATACTTTTTAGCTAAAGTCCAAATCTTTTCCATCTCTACAGCTCTTCCGTAAAGATGAACAACTAGTATTGCCTTTGTTTTATCGGTTATTTTTTCTTCAATTAAATCCGGATTAATATTATAGGTATTAATATCGGGTTCTACAAGAACAGGAGTGCAGCCGTTTTCTGAAATTGCAAGAATTGATGCAATATAAGTGTTCGCTGGAACAATTATTTCATCCCCCGCACCAAAACCATATGCACGAATAATTAGATTTAAAGCATCCAGTCCGTTGGCACAGCCAATACAATGCTTTACGCCACAGTATTCGGCAAAGTGTTTTTCAAAAGTCTTGTCCCATTCACCTTGAAGGTACCAACCTTTATCTAAAATTGACTTAATTCTTTCATCGATTTCTTTACGAAATCTATTATTTACTTTTTCTAAATCCAAAAATTTAATCATAATATCTCCATTAAAATCAAAATTAACAACAAAATAGAAAGTATAATTAAAGCTATTTTGAATAGTTTTTTATATTTTTTAAACTTTTTCTTATATGGAAGCTCAACTTCTTTAAAAATAGATGTTTTTGATAATCCCAAATAGTTAAAAATTGTCCACCACAAACTGGAATAATTAACATTACTGTTCCAAGGTTTACTGGCTGCAAAGTGTATGATTTTAGGATTGATTATCGAGTCATATAATTCTTCTCTGGAATAATGACTGATAAAATCAGGCTTTCCCAGTAAATCAATCATATACGGATAAGAAATGTAATTTAACGGTAAATAACCGACCTTACCTTGACAAGAAATATTAACAATATCTTGATCATTCCATCTTTTGATAATTGTGTCATCTTTTATAACATCTATCATTCTTTCTTCAAGGTTATCTTCTCTAATCTTTTTAAGATTCATAACCCAAATGCCTCCAGCTAAGTATTTATCCTTGAGCATTTCGTAGTGCTCAGGTTTAAGATGTGAAAGCTCATGTTCGCTCCATCTCATAAACGGATTTTTAACACCGGCTAAATATTTATCTGTTAAATCAATATCGTATAGTTCGGAGATATCATCCATAACAATGATATCTACATCCGAATAAATAATTTTTTCATATTGCGGGAAAAACTTTGCACCAAAACAACGAATAATTGTATCTGCCGTAAATGTAGAGTTTGATTCGCTAAAATTGAAACTTCCGTTCTCCCAGAATTCATCCAAAAAGCCTTTTGTATCAATAAAAGTTAGTTTTCCGTTTCCTTTTTTATTAACAATATCTAATAAAAGCTGCTGCTTTTCTTCCGTAATATCAGAATGCAGTACAAACATTTCATAGAAAACACCTTCTTTTGTTTTATTCAACAAAGAATAAAACGCCACCGCCGCCGGCTCTGCATAGTTGTTATCAAAAGTGAAAAATATCGGAATTTCTTTCATTAAATAAATCCTCTAACAAATTATACCATAAAAATCACTATATATTTATATTAGAAATATTACTGACAGGTTGTTTATAAAAAGAAAATATATTGACAAATATATAATTTTTGAATACCATGCCATTACAGAACCGGATATTCAAAGGTAGGGGGTACGAATGAATAATATACAAGAAGTAGCAAAATTTTTAAGAAGTAAAATTGAAACTAAGCCTGATATAAATACAGCAAATGAAATTATTGAATATTTAAAGAAGTTAGATTCAGTCACAAAAAGTAAAATATTATATTTAATCGAAAATCCAGACGATTCGGTAAGTTTGAATGAATCATATAACGGTAGTGTTGAAGAAATTATAAAAATTATAAAAACAAAATCATAGTCTTGGAGTTGATAATGGCAAATTTTATTGCAAATATATTACCAAATCACACTCTAGAATTATTTACACTGATTGTAAGTGTATTTACCTTTTGTCTGGTGCAACCGTTGAGGCACAGTCAAAATGAATTGCAGATGAGAGAAATTCTTTCAAATGCAAAAAATAAAGTGCTTGAGACAACATATAATCTGATAAAAGAAGAAGCTGATACAAGTTGGTGGAAACGAATATTTAAGTCACACAAAGACAAGATAGGTGGTATTAAAAAAATTGCAGAAGCTGCAATTGAAGATTATCGCAATATGTATGATGAACTGTGCGCAAAATATCTTGAGGGCAAACTGGACAGAAAACATTTTAGGAAAATGTATAAAAGTGAAATTAAAAAAAGATATGAAGAAGATAAAGAATATTATGAACGTCATCAAGAACAATACGAAGCAACTTGCAAAGTGTATAAAAAATGGTTTGGTGCAAAAAGTTTAAAAGAAAAATTTATTGATTTTATGCAAGATTTTGGTTTTAAACTGCTGGGCTTAATATTGATATTTATCGCAATCTTACTTATCAGTAAAGATTTAACAATGGCAATTTCAATAGTTATTTTTATAGTAGCTATTATATTATTTCGTTTATAAATTAACCAATGCTAATTTATAGAAAGCATAGCCAAAGAATAGTTATAATAATAAATAATATTAAAAAAATATTGTATAATTTTTTATATTTTATATATTTTTTTTCAAATTCATTATTAATATAAGTACAGCTATTTACAGTATTTATAATAGTTTTAAAATCTACATTATACAATTTATGTATTTTTTCATACATTTTGTAATCGCATACAAATTTTAGCAAGGTTTCATATCCCCATCGTTGTTTGTTCTCGAGCTTTGATTTCATCGCCATTCTTGCTATAAAATAAGGAATTGTTTCTTCTGTCGGATTTCCAAATTCTTCATATAATCCTTTAAAAATTTTTTTAAAAAAATCAATGTTTTTTATACTTAAAAAAGGTTCCATTATAGAATATGTTTCACAAGCTTCTCGTTTCAAAACATTTTTACTACGAGCACTAGCACTATTTGGCGAAATTCTATATTTTACTAAACATTGTTCACTAATTTTAATATTACAATCATTTAGAAGCAATTTTGTATGTATTTGCCAATCTATATATTGGAGTAAACCGCAAGAAAAGGGCAAGATGTCAACTAACTTTTCTTTTTTGCATGCCATCCCGGGAGAAGTTAATTGATTTTGACCGATAAAAGACTCTTTTAAAAGTTCATATTTTGATAAAAAAGTGTTCAGACGTGTAATTTTTCCATTCAAGATGTTATTTTCTTCATCTATATATTGCAAAAAAGTATAAAACACATCCAAATTTTTGTCTTCATTAAATGCTTTTACCACATCTTCTACGTAATTTGGCATTAAAACATCATCAGAAGCGCAACAACACAATATATCGCCATTTGCTTCACGTATTAATTCTTCCCAAGTAACGACAAATCCCTTATTCCACTCATGCTGAATTAATCTTATTCTGCTGTCGTTAAATTTTTTTATTTCTTTAACATTATTATCAGTTGAACAATCATCTATAATAACAAGTTCAAAATCTTGATCTGTCTGATTCAGCACACTTTCGATAAAAAATTTTACGTATTTTTCATGATTGTAAGACGGACATATAATAGAAACTTTAGGCTTATTGTTCATGTTCGTCCTCCAAAGTCGCTATTACACGACCCGGACAACCAGCCGCTATCAAATACGGTGGTATATCTGAAGTTACTATCCCACCCCCTGCTATAACACAACCATTGCCTATGCTTACGCCCTTTAATACTATAACATTATTGCCGATAAAAACATTATCGCCAATTTTTACAGGTTTATTTTTTATTGCTTTTGGATTGTCTCTATCTTGAACTTTTAACCCATGAAAATCACTATCAAAACACTGAAAGTTTGCACCAATTCTGCAATTTTTCCCAATTGATATTTTTTCAGCATTAGCTATTATAGTTGCATGATTGTTTATTATGGTTCCGTCTGAAATACTTATTTCAGCAGTTTTGTTTCTTGCTTCTATATGGGTATACAATTCAAAATAATCCGGCGACGGATAATATCCGAAAGCAACATTTTCTCCTATGACGACCTTACCTGCTCCGGTAAATAATGTTGGAGAATTTATATTCGGTGAACCTACTAAATTAGTATCAGATAACACTTCTTTGTATAACCATATTTTAAAATTAAAAAATTTTCTGTAATATTTTTTTATAAAGTTTTTAAGTTTATTGTTCATCTTATCTATTTCCGGAGATTTCTTTTTTATATTCTTCGTAATTTCTTATATATTCAGTTTCATCATACAATTCATTTGATAAAACCATTAAAACAGCATTATGAGAAAATTCATACATCTCTTTCCAGACCATTTTATCAAGATATAATGCTGTCATAGGATTGTTTAACAAAACATCGTCTATTTTTGTTCCGGTATCAATTTTTACTCTGCAAGAACCATTTATTACAACCAACAAAAACTTTGAACGTCTGTTTGCATGAGCTCCTCTTATAACATTTCCGCCTTTTGTATCGTATATATAAAAGCATCTTTTAACATCAAACGGACAATTTATTCCAGCTTCAAAAGAAATTAAACTTCCTCTTTCATCTCCATGTGAAACCAAGCTTATTAACTGATATTTCATACTTCTCTTTCCTTTATTTTGTCACCGATTAAAATAACATTGTCCGGAACGTCTTTGGTTACGACAGTTCCAGCTGCAACAAGAGAATTCTCACCAATTATTACCCCAGGAAGAACTGTTGCATTGGCGCCTATTGATGCACCTTTTTTTATTGTTATACTCATAAACTTTTCGGGATAATGTTTTGACTTTGGATATTTATCATTACAAAATGTCGCATTGGGTCCTATAAAAACATCATCCTCTATTCTCATACCGTCATACAAGCTTACTCCGTTTTTAACGGTTACGTTATCACCTATTACAACATCATTTTCTATAAAACAATTTGAACAAATATTACAATTCTTGCCGATTTTTGCTCCTTCTAAAACAACACAAAATTGCCATATATTTGTTCCTTCTCCTATATTTTTACTCTGAACATCAGAAAGTTGGTGTATCACTTAACTATCTCCTCTAGGAACGTATTATAATCTCTTATATATTCTTTTTCGTCGTAGTAATCAGATGCAAGAACCATCAATTTGCACCCGTATGAAAAATGTCTCATTTCTCTCCACATATTTTTACCGATATAAAGACCTTGGTCAGGACGATTCAGCCAAACGCTTTCTCTTGCTTTTCCGTCATCTAATACAAACTGGCATGCTCCATCCATTGCAACAATAATTTGTTCCATGTTTTTATGAGCGTGAAATCCTCTGTCTAAATCCGGAATTGTGTCATATATCCAATAAACGCGCTTTATCTCAAATGGCACATTACGATTTCCCTCAAGAGATATCAACTTACCTCTCTCATCTCCAAAAACCTTCATGTCTATCAGTTTATAATTCACACTAACTCCATATTACAACGACTCAAACTCTTAATATAAAAAGTTTATCAAGAACAATTCTACATTACAATAGAATTTTAATAAACTTTAATAAATATTACTAAAACAATCGGGTTCCGTTAATATATAATTCATCACCGTCTGCAATGTGTATAGTTTTAAAAGCCTTGTGTAATTCTTCATAACTCAATACATCGAAACAGTTATTCATCCTCGGAGTTTTGTATCTCGTACATATATTCCAACAATCTGTTTTTATATCATAATGAACAAAAGATTCAGACTGTACCATTTGATGTTCTTGGAAAAATGAAATTTTTGATATTTTTTGCATCAATATATCTTTTAAATTTTCAAAAATATCTTTTGAATATTTATCCATCGGTGTGTCCTTGCTGCCTATAAGAAGTCCTCTTATATCTTCACTGTGAATTATATTAGACAAGGTATTCCCGATGTTTTTTATATTTTCAAAGTTCTTTAATGTATCTAATATGTGAAATCCCAGTGCATTGTTTTTTGTGTCAGTAAGACCGCCTGCTGTGCACGTTCTGACGGATTCCGTATAAAAATTATTTGCTTTTATATACAAAGGTGCTTCTGTCCCATAGGGAACATAATGGTTACTTTGTCTTATAATTTTTTGAAATTGGTTATAACTGACAAAGTTTATTCCGGATTTGAATGAAATATTATTTTCCATAATATATATAAAACTCTTGAAAAAAATATTTGTCATTTCTTTCTAAAAAAATATAAAAATACCGCAAAAATGTTGCGGTATTTTTATATTTTTTACAAAAGTACATATTTAGTTTGCATTGTTTCTTTTTTCAAACGGAGCAGGATTCTGCTGCTCGTCAAAGTTTCCCATATCAGGTCTTTGTTCTCTGTGTCCCTTATTAAAGTGGTGATGACCATGTTTAAACGGGCAAGGTGCTGCCATGTGAGGATGTCCGCCAAACATTTGACCGCAACGGTGCGGACACATCATTGGCGGTTTATGAAGAGCTGCAAATAAGCTGAGTGCAGCATAAAATCCGACAAAAGTTCCGAGTGCGATTGTTAAAAAGTTCCTAAAACCTTCACTTTTACAAAAACATTTACATTCTTCTTTGTTTTCTGTTACAATTTTTTCTTCTTCTGACATAATTACTCTCCTTTATGTTAAATACGTAATTCACAACTTACATACAGTAAACGACAAAGAAAATTATATTGTTCATTTTTATAAGATAATGTTGATATTTTAAAATATAACTAAATTAGCGGAGAAAAAACTTTGTAATATAAGTATATTGCTACCAATATAATAAGCCATCCGCTGAATTTTACAAACTTGTCGGTTATATTTGAGAATTTTTTAATATTTTTAAATGTTGAAGTGAATAGCCCTGCAATAATGAGTATCAATCCCTGACCGATTGCGAACAGGAACAGCATAATGACAGCTGCTGCCAAATTTTTACCCATAGCCGCAAAAACCATAATTCCTGCAAGAATTGGTGTTGAACAAGGAGTCCCTGCCAGAGCAAACGCAATACCTAAAAGAATCGGATATAAAAATAGTGAACTCGTATTATTTTTAGGCATTGATTTTATTATCACAGGAATTTCAAAATCAAGAATGTTTGTAATTTTCAGTCCTATTACCAAAAGAAGTGATGCCATTATTAATGTGAAATATCCGCCAAAGGCAGAGGCAAAAACACTTCCGGTAATAGCGCATATTATACCTATTACAGTAAAAACTATAGCTGTACCGAGTATGAAGCAACTGAGTTGTATGAAAGTACGAAAAGGTGTTTCCTTTGAACAGCCCCCGACATAGCCAATCATCAGAGGAAGCATTGCAAGAGAACAAGGCGAAACAGATGCAATAATACCTCCAAGGAATGAAGTCGCAAACATTAGTAACCAGGTTATAATACTGCTATTTCCCGCTAAGAAAATATCCGTTAAATTATTCATTTATCAATTCTACCATATAATTTTCTAATATTTTAGGCTGCATAGAGCCTTCTATTCTTCTTGTAACTTTTCCGTCCTGATTCTTAAATACTGTTGTAGGAACCAGTTTTACATTGTATTCTTTTATTAACTCCTGAACATTTTTATCTTTTTGAGTCACATCTATTTTTCTCAAAGAAATTTTGTCATTATATTTAGGAAATACTTCATCCATAATTTTTTCGAGTTCTTGACACTCATAACACATCGGTGATGCAAATTTTATTATTTCATCTCCGGTTGTCGCAATTGCCGGAAGAGATGTAAGTTTATTCCTTGTTAATCCGAAATAAGCTGCAAGCGGGACTAAAAAAATAATTAAAATCCAAACAATGTTTTTATTCATGATACTCCTTTCTAAAAACAAAAAATATTTTACATAAAGCAGTATAGCAATAAAATAAAATATTAAATGCGAAAACAGGGTAATTTTATGCTTTGCTTTCAACTTTTACTTTAGGAGTTTCATATTCTGTTTTATGATAAGCATTTGACACTTTTCCATAGCTGACGGTCATGAATTTTGTTTTGCTGTCTTCTATGATTTTGGTATTATTATGGATATCTTCCGGTTTTGCATTTTTTTCGCAATATCTTAGATATTCTCTGTATGATATTTTAGAATCACCATTTGAGTCCATGCTTTCATCAAATTTATCGTCTCCGTCTTTTGCATATATAATATCCAAATCTCCGATTTTAAAATCTTCCTTTTCCGCTTTTTTATCTTTCGAAGCAGTATTTGAATTCTCTTGCATCATTTTATACGTCATACGCATTTCTAACATTTTTTTCATATCGCTTGTTGATATTCCGTTAGATTTACAATATTCTCTGAATTCATCAAAAGAAATAACACCGTCATCATCTGAATCCATATTTTTTTGATACATTGGCTCGCCCTTTTTAGCATAATATGGTGAATTATCATTTTTGTTTCCGAAGTTTGAACCTAAGTTAGAAGTTAAAAAGGAATTCAAATTAAATTTAAAATTATTTGTATTTTGATTAAGAATATTCATGTCCATAGTAAAATCCCTATTTTTTCCAAGTCTATATTATAAGTATAACGAATAGACCAAACCCATAAATCCTCTATTTTAAGGATATTTTAAATAATTTGTTCAAATCGATACGTTTTTTTTATTGCTATACACATTCCAAAATCTGCTTTATGGTTCAACCGGCTGAATATACATTTATTCCCTTTTTGCCTCAAAACTTCTCGAGTGTTCAGTCGGCTTATACATTTACCCCCTTTTTGCTTCTAAACTTCTTATGTATTCAACAAGCTAAGTATATATTTACCCCCCCTGTTTACTTTTACTCCTGTTTATGTGAGAATGAATTTAACTGGGAAAATAGTACAATCGTAGTGTGCAAATTTTTGCATAAAGATATAAATAGTTATAGGGATTTGCTATTCCTGAAAAGTAGTAAAGTAGTAGGGTAGACAAAAGTTTACCAAAGAATATAGAAGGAAAAAGAAAATGGCTAGAAAAACTCCATTAGAAAAAATCAGAAATATTGGTATTGCTGCTCACATCGATGCAGGTAAAACCACTACAACTGAACGTATTTTGTTCTATACAGGTAAGACTCACAAATTAGGTGAAGTTCATGACGGCGCAGCAGTTACCGACTTTATGGAACAAGAAAGAGAAAGAGGTATTACAATTCAATCAGCTGCAGTTACAGCAGAATGGAAAGGACACCAAATTAATATTATTGATACTCCGGGGCACGTAGACTTTACAATTGAAGTTGAACGTTCTCTTCGTGTATTAGACGGTGTTGTTGCAGTATTTTGTGCAGTTGGCGGTGTTCAATCACAATCAGAAACAGTTTGGAGACAGGCTAACAGATATGAAGTTCCGCGTATGGTATTTGTTAACAAAATGGACAGAACAGGCGCAGACTTTTATCGTGTAGTTGATCAAATCAAGACAAGATTAGGCGGAAATGCTGTTCCAATCCAATTACCGATTGGTGCAGAAGATAAGTTTACAGGTTTAATTGACCTTATGACAATGAAAGCTGAAATCTATACGAATGACTTAGGAACAGACATCAGAGAAGAAGAAATTCCTGCTGATTTAGCAGACAAGGCTAAAGAATACCATGATGCTATGGTAGAAGCAATTGCCGGTGAAGATGATGCATTAATGGAAAAATTCTTTGAAGATCCAGATTCAATCACAGTTGATGAATTGAGAGCAGGTTTAAGAAAGGCTGTATGTAACAATAAGATTGTTCCTGTATGCTGTGGTACCGCATTCAAGAACAAAGGTGTTCAATTACTTTTGAATAACGTTGTTTACTATATGCCATCTCCTGTAGATGTTAAAGCTATTGAAGGTGAATTGGAAGACGGAACAAAGACAGAAAGACATTCATCAGACGATGAACCTTTCTCAGCATTAGCATTCAAAGTTATGACAGACCCGTTTGTAGGTCGTTTAACATTCTTAAGAGTATATTCAGGTGTTATCACATCCGGTTCATACGTTCTTAACGCAACAAACGGTAAGAAAGAAAGAATTTCAAGATTAGTTCGTATGTATGCTGATCAAAGACTTGAAGAAAATGAAGTATACGCAGGTGACATTTGTGCTGCTGTAGGTCTTAAAGATACTACAACAGGTGATACACTTTGTGATGAAAAAGCACCTATTATATTGGAGAGAATGACATTCCCTGAGCCTGTTATCTCTGTTGCAATTGAACCAAAAACAAAAGCAGACCAGGATAAAATGGGTATCGCTCTTCAAAAACTTGCAGAAGAAGATCCGTCATTCAGAGTTAAATCTGACACAGAAACAGGTCAAACAATTATTTCAGGTATGGGCGAACTTCACTTGGATATCATTGTTGACCGTATGTTAAGAGAATTCAAAGTGGAAGCTAACATTGGTAAGCCTCAAGTTGCTTATAGAGAAACAATCAGAGGTACTGCCGATCAAGATTCTAAATTTATTCGTCAGTCAGGTGGTAAAGGTCAATACGGGCACTGTAAAGCAAGAATCATGCCGGCTGAAGAAAATGCAGGATTTGTATTTGAAAACAAAATTGTTGGTGGTGCAATTCCTAAAGAATACATTGAACCTACAAGAAAAGGTATGGAGGAAGCTCTTGAAGGCGGTATCTTAGCAGGCTATCCGATGATTGACGTTAAGGTTGAACTTTATGACGGAAGTTATCACGAAGTCGACTCTTCAGAAATGGCATTCAAAATTGCAGGTTCTATGTGTATAAAAGACGGTTGTAAGAAAGCTCAACCATGTATCCTAGAACCAATGATGAAGGTTGAAATTGAAATTCCTGATGAATTTACCGGTACTATTATCGGTGATATTTCTCGTCGTAGAGGAAGAATCGAAGGTCAAGAACCTCAAGGAAACACAGGAAACGTAATCGTTAGAGCAATCGTACCTTTGGCTAACATGTTTGGTTATGCAACTGACTTGAGATCAAATACTCAAGGCCGCGGTACATTCTCTATGGAATTCCAGAAATACGAACAAGTTCCTGCAAACGTTGAAAAAGAAATCATCGAAAAAGCGGGAGCGAGCAGAGGGTAAAAGCGTAAGCGTACCCGTTTAATGCGAGCGACCAAGACAGCGGGAGCGAGCAGAGGGTAAAAGCGTAAGCGCACCCGTTTAGTGCGAGCGACCAAGACAGCGGGAGCTTCTAAGTAGGGGTAAATGTTATTGGTGCAATATAATTGCACCCTACATAGATAAAATAAAATGCGTTCATTCAAGAATATATATTCAAGAAAGAACGCATTTTATTGATTAAAGTAGTGTGTAATCGCGTTGCACCAATAAATTATATCAGAGCTTTATTTTTAATCATTGAACAATTCAGAATGTCAGCCATGCGCTTTACTTAGAAGTTGAAATTTTTGTTACTGTATCGACATCAAGAATTGCAGAATTGAATTTTTTTTCAATTTCTCCTGTTAATTCCAGTTTATCCTGTGTGTTAACAGATATGCCGCCCCATTTGTCCTTATCTATTTCTACGGTCATTGTTCCTGTTGAATCTTTAAACTGATATTTATCTTCTGACAGTCTTTTTACAATATTACCCTGAACCGTAACATAACTGTTGTCACTCATTTTTAGAGCTTCCGTAATGCTTGTTTTAGTTCCGTTATTATCTTGAAATCCTACAAATTCAGCCATAACACAAGACGAAAACGCAACTAACAATGATAAAATAACGCAGAATTTTTTCATTTTAATCTCCTTATAATTTTACTTCAATATATTAATACGCAAGGTTTTATATGTATATTGCCTTGCAGATTAATATATTTTTATAGTTAAAATATCAAATATTAGTACACTTGCGGAGCGTTACCATCCAATACCATATTTTTTATGACAGGCATAGAACCGTCTTCATTGTAATGAGTTCTTTTAGTTCCGCTAAGTCCTGACACAGACCGTTCTTTCAATGTTCCTGTAGTCATATAAAATTCATTGTCAATTATGTTAATTTGATTACTTTGACTTGTTTTTAAATTTCCTTTTTTACTTAAACTAAAATCAATCATCTCATGTTGGTTATTGGAGTAAAAAACAAGTTTTACATCATTTGGAGCGGTTTTTCTGCCAAGAAAACCGTATTTACCAAAATTATAAATAGTCATTAATGGTTCCGATTCTCTGGTAACTATATTTTCGCAGTCTTCTTCAGTGTTTTTAAGTATTTTTGCAACATCTTCTTTGGGGTTTGCTTTCCACAATTCATGCAATAGACCTCTAAAACCATTTTTATCAAACACTTCTTTTAAAACAGAAAAAGAATTCTTTTTTGAAGTATTAGCTTCTTCCATTAGTGAAGTCCATATTTTCCGAAAAAGTGTTTCAGCTTCTGATTCGGTATTAATAGAAACTTTAACTGCATCATGTAAAACTTCTGAATAACCTTTAAATGATGCCAATTTAGAGTTGTTCTTTACAGCTACTGAATTATAATTAAATTGTGATATTGATTGAATTTTCATATTTTTGTCCTGTTATTAATTATTTAAAAATAGAAGTGCTTAGTCTTGCGAGTTCAAAAAATATTTCTGATATCCCATTTAATAAATCTATATTTTCATTATTAATATTTAACTGTAAGTTTTTTCCATGACAATCCCAGTTTTTATCATTTGTACCAACCGGCCTGTAAGAACGAACAACAGCACCGGTTTGTTCCTCAATCTTTCTTATGTTTTTTCCTTTGCGTTCAAAATGAAGCTTACCGCCATTAAGATTTGCGTTAATCATTTGTCCGTTTTCGTTAAATAATGCATTTAATAGGTTTGTTTTACTGTTTGAGTCAGCATTTAATACATTTAAACTCAGTACGGTCTTTCTGGCATTTCGGTCAATTGAAAGTTTCATGGTAGAAGCGCCGTCATTAAGAATAGAAGCATCGTTAACTTTTCCTTCTCTGCCGATTAATCTTAAATATTTTTGTATTTTACCATAAATCTTTTGTCCTGATTCTGTTTTTAATTTTCCGATACCGGTTAAAGGACAAGCATTTCCAAAAGTAACAGAATGGGGATTATTTTTTTGTTGATTTGAAATATGGACTGAATTTATAGGTAATACTTGCATTGACATTTCTCCTTTTTAATACACACAAATATATTAAAACCTGAAAAAATTTTTTTTGCTATATAATTATTAAAAAAGGAATTTTTATGAAAACAATTTCAACATTTCAACGCTTAAAAGATAATAACGAAAAAATAGCAATGTTAACCGCATATGATTATTCTACGGCTCAAGTTATTGATAAGTCAGGTATTGATGGGATTCTTGTGGGAGATTCTCTTGCAATGGTAGCTTTAGGATATGAAAATACGTATAATATTACAATTGATGAGATGTTGATTTTTATCAAAGCTGTTTCAAGAGGTGCAAAAGAATCATTTATAATAGGTGACATGCCTTTTATGAGTTATAATTTGTCTGTGGAGCAGGGGTTAGAAAATGCCGGAAAAATGATTAAAGCCGGAGCTAACGCAGTAAAGCTTGAAGGATGTAACGATTATATTTTAAATTTAGTTAAAAGATGCGTAGAATCGGGAATACCGGTTTTGGGTCATTTGGGATTTACTCCTCAATTGATGAATACAATCGGAGGACACAAAATTCAAGGAAAAACATCAGATAAAATAGAATCTATCTTAGAGAGTGCAAAAATGCTGGAAGAAGCAGGTTGTTTCGGAATAGTTTTGGAGCTTATGCCGGCAGAGAGTGCAAAATATATTACGGAAAATTTAAAAATTCCTACAATAGGAATAGGTGCAGGAAAATATTGTTCCGGTCAGATTGTTGTTACGGATGATATTATGGGGAAATTTACTGATTTTACGCCAAAATTTGTTAAAAAGTATGAAAATCTGCACGATGTTGTGTTAAAAGGGGTTCACAGTTATATACAAGAAGTTAAAAACGAGCAATTTCCTTCTGAAAAAGAATCTTTTGAACTCAATAATGAAGAAAAAGAAAAATTAAATATTAAATAATTGTTGAATTTTTTATATAAAAAACAGGCTTGCGCATTTGCGCAAGCCTGTTTTTGTATTTAATATTTCTTATTTCTTTTTACCAACGGTTCTCCACTTGATGTTCATATAATCAAGTGCAAAAGTTCCTGTTCCGTCAGGATTTTCCGTAAATTCAATCGGCAATCTTCCTTCTCTTTCGCAGACTTTCAAAGTCCAAATTTCTTCCCAGGTATTACCTTTTTTAGGTTTAGAAACTTCTGTGTTAGTAATAGCAACAGTGAAACAATCTTTTGTTGCGATTCTCAAACCATATGCACCGACTGAGAAAATTGTATCTTGTTGCAGTTGCGGAGAAGCTTGAGTTTTTCCGGGAAGCGGAACATCTCCGATAAAATTATAATAAGCAAAAGCACTTGTTGTTGTTAACAATGCTAATGATAATAAAAATGCTTTAACTTTGGACATTTAAATCTCCTTTCATATTCCTAATCACTTTTGAGATAATAATAACATAAATTTTAAAAATTTGCACTATTGTGTAGAAAAATTTAATAATATTTGTTATAATACCATGCAAAAGGAGGCTTATATGAAAAAATTTGTAGCATTATTAGTATTGTCATTATCCGTAAACTGTGTAATAGCAGAGAATTTATTTCAGAGCAATAATCCGTTCCCGCAGACTGTTCCTCAAACAATGAACAACATATATGAATCAAAGCCTGTTGTTATGGAGCGTGAGCAGCAAAAAGAGCAGAGCAGGTTAAAATCCTGGTTTAAACGAAAAAGAGATAACGCTAAAACAGAGTCCTCAAACTATGTTATTCCGGAATCACGAGTTATTAATGAAGGGGAAATCAGTCCGGAAACGACTGTAAGAGAAACTTCTAAAGGAATATCCGGAACAAAAGACGGAAGTTTCTACGTATTTAAATAAAAGGCTGTATATATAAGAAAAAATCAAATAAAAAATCAGATTTTTTGTATATAATCAATAAAGTTTATTAATCAAAAAGTGGTAAATATCATATTTACCACTTTTTGATAATTGATATACTGTTGTTGTCGGGTTCTACCCAACATATCTATAATTATTTATCTTCTTCGTTTTGTAATCTTGGAACTTTTAGCCTGGAAGTCATTAGGATTTAATCCTAAAACTTTTGCTGCATTTTCGGGCGTAGTTCCATGCTGACGAGCCTTCTTCTGGGCTCGTCCAAGACTTTTTGCAAGATATTCGTTCCTTTCTTGTTCAATTAATACTTCGAACCTCGGATTTCCTCTCACATTAGAATACTTCTTATCAAAAGCAATTTTTGCATCAGCAAATGCTTCAGGGTCATCTCTCAATTTATTTATTTCTGCAATATCATTCCAATAAGTCTTCGCAGCCTTATCTACGTCCTCTTCACCATATTGCTCAGTTTCTGCATCGGTTTCTTGCGGCATAAAATTTGCTTGTTCTGCATATTCTTTAGTTTCTTGTGATTCTGAGTCATTAATAGTGAGTTCACCGTTTTTATATTTAATATTTCCACTATCACTTGTATAATTGTTACTCATACCATTGTCTTTTAAAATAAATAAAAAGAAATTTTCTACAGATGCTTTTAGATTAGTTTTTAAACTCTTTGACAAAGAGCTAAAAACTTCATCCATTTTTTTTAAACAATTAAAAATTATGTCAGTTTCTTTATCGTCCATTCCCCCACCTGAACTCCAAGCATCATTAACAAATTGTTCAACATCTTGTGTGAAAATAGAGATATTTTGTTCTACTTGTGCATCAGTTCCTTTATTAATATTTTCATATTTTGATAAATCAAATGAAGTTGATGCATTATTATTAACACCGTCTGTTGCCATACTACTCTCCTTGTGTTTTCTTACTTTATCTATATAAAGTATTCCACATTTTTCAGATTTCATAACAATACAAAAGTTTTACAAAACTTTATATTTTAGCAAAATATCATCGCCAAACATTTTTGATGAATATATTTTTAGAGGTAATGCTTCTGAAATTTTTAATATATTATTCCCGTTAAAACAGCTCTTTCCTGAATTGTCATTAAGAATTTTTGGTGCAATAAATTGATAAACTTCGTCTATTAAGTTTTCTTTCAATAATGCTCCTGCAAGAGTCCCGCCGCATTCAACAAAAACAGTATATATTCCCCTATTAAATAAATTTTCCAAAACGGATTTTAAATCCAGATTCCCGTCTTTTAAAGGTGTGTTACCTTTTGTCGCAACATATATCTCTCCTTGCTCAAAAATTTTGGAATTCTTCGGAATTCTTGAATTTTTATCCAAAATACATTTGAATTTGTGAACCATAGACGGATTATCCGCAATTACTGTATTAGAAGAGGTCATTATACAGTCAAAATCTTTACGCATTTTATAAACTTCTTCTCTTGCTTCCTCTGAAGTTATCCACTTTGAGTCACCTGTCTTAGTTGATATTTTTCCGTCCATTGTTGTTGCGGTTTTTAGTACAACATACGGAAGTTTTTCTGTCATATTTTTTATAAAAACTCTGTTAAGATGTTCCGCTTCTTCTTTTAAAACTCCGCAAGTAACTTCAATCCCTGCTTCTTCAAGTTTCTTTATTCCGTTTACTTTAGGGTTAACATCTCTCATTCCTATAACAACACGTTTTATTTTGTGTTCTAAGATTATATCAACACAAGGTGGTGTTTTTCCGTAATGTGAACAAGGCTCTAAATTTACATACAAAGTTCCGCCTTCTGCTTCATTGTTTTTTAATTTGAGTAATGCATTCCTCTCAGCGTGGTACTCTCCGTATCTTTTATGATACCCTTTTGATACTACTTTACCGTTTTTGTCCAAAACCACACATCCGACTATCGGATTCGGAGTTGTCTTATTTTGCCCCTTTAAAGCCAGTTTAAAACACTCTTTCATGTATTTTTCATCAAGATTTTTCATAAAATTATTATATTGTAAAGTATATTTTTTTCAAAATATCCCGATAAAAAGTTGCATAAATTTTATGTTTGTAAAAATATTAATATATACCAAATAAGTACTATGATTATTGAAAAAGTATCGTCAATCAGAAATTTCCAACAAGCCGAATACATAGGAGCACTAAAGACAAAAGCAATAACAAAAATTTCCGCTTTTAAATATGTGCCCGAAATCCGGCTGTCTAAAAGTATATTCCAATACCCAAAACCTCCTGAGGTTTTGAATTGTAATCCGAATATTATAATAGGCAATTTATATACGGATATAAAAGATGACAAAATTAAAAGTTTCTGGACAGAGTATAGAGCATATAATTTTGAAGGATATGACAATGTATTTCCGAATAATTATATCTGCATAGATTCAAGAGGGGATAGAAGGATGAAACCTCATATCCATATAGATTTAGTAGAAGTTAAATCCGAATACGGAAGACAAGGTGCATATAAAAACGCAATAAAAAAACTCATAGAGATTTCTAAACGTGAAGGATGTGAAGGTCGAATTACTCTGGATTCGCTCAAAATTAACCATGAAGGCTCCGCAAAAATACCGTCTCCGTCACTTGCACACTGGAAATGCGGATTTAGATTTGCAAACGAAGAAAATAATAAAATTATGCAAAAAGTACTTAGAGGCGAATTGCCTCCCGAAGCTGCCCCTGAGGGTTCAATGTATTACAAGGGAATTGATATTTTAAGCTAAGAACAAGAACACTTAGCAGCTTCATTAACCCCGTTTTTTATACCTACTGTTCTGATAAGCCCATACTTCCAATCTTTTGGCTCATTTGATAATTTTACCAAAAGTTCGTGATTCGTGTTTGCAAGTTCTTGCTCTTCACCCTTTAAGTCCTTAATCTCCGTAACCTGAGTTATAAGTTTTTCAGATGGAGTAATCAGTTCAATATCTTCAAATTTGAAAAATTTATTTTTTGTTTTTATTCGGTAGTACTCGCCTTCTTTATCCCAAATTTCACACAGGAAATCAGCACCTGCAAGACCTTTTGATATATCATAGCTGTATCCGTCGGAAGGATATCCTTCTCCAAGATAAAAACCTGTTGTATAACCTCTGTTTCCGACTTTTAAAAGCTCTTCAAAATAGGGTTCCATATCTGCCTCAGGATTATTCATAACTGTGTCGATAGCTTCTCTGTATGCTTTAGCAACAGCAGATACGTAGTATAAACTCTTCGTGCGGCCTTCTACCTTAAATGAGTCAATGCCCGCATTAATCATCTCTTTTAAATGTTTTACAAGGCACAAGTCTTTTGTAGAAAGAATATGCGTTCCTTTATCATCTTGTATAATTTCCTGATACTCTCCGGGGCGTGTTTCTTCAAGGAGCTTATAACTCCAACGGCAAGGCTGAGAACAGTTTCCTGAATTTGCTTTTCTTTCTCCTCCTGTCATGTAATCACTCAGAAGGCATCTTCCGGAGAATGATACACATTGAGCACCATGAATAAAGCATTCCAATTCCATATCCGGAACTTTTTGTTTTATTTCCGCAACGTCTTTTATCGGAAGCTCTCTTGCTAAAATACATCTTGCGGCACCAATATCCTGCCAAAATTTAACTGCTTCATAATTAAGTATATTAGCCTGAGTAGAAACATGTATTGGAGTATCCGGCATGTATTTTTTTGCAAGCCTCATAATCCCGGGGTCACTTATAATAAGTGCATCAGGAGCAGAATCAACTATTGTGTCCATGCAAGATTCCAACGCTTTTATATCACTATTAAATCCAAAAATATTTAACGTTAAATAAGCTTTTGCACCAAAGTCATGAGCTGTCCGAATCGCTGTTTTTAAATTTTCCATCGTAATCAATTCGCCTTTTCTCATTGCTCTGAGGCTAAAATCGACAACACCTAAATAAACAGCATCCGCACCATACTTAACAGCATATTTTAATTTTTCTAAATTACCCGCAGGCATCAACAATTCAGGTTTATTCATAAAATGATTTTAACATGAAGAAATTTTATATGATAGCCACATTTTCCTATTGCGTAAAAAAAACTGTTATGATAAAATAATTTTGCAGGGTGTTTCTGCCTACAATAACAAAAGGGGTGTTTATGCAAGTTTCTGCAATTAATGTTCAAAACGGTAACGGTTATAATATGTCAAATAGCATACCTCATTATAACAGTCGTTACAATGAGCCGATTGGGGATACTTCTTTTAATTCTTTAACACCTTATTCTAACAATAAAAAGTCTATATCATCGGATAAGCTTCCTATCGTTTTTGATAGTGTGAATCAATGGAAGAATTTTTGCCACCAAAGAATTTTGGGAAGCAAGCTTAATGTAATTGCTTAGTATTATATGAGTATAAGTTTAGTTTTAGGTTTTTTTGATGGTGTACATAAAGCTCACAGAGCTGTGATTGATTCTGCTCTAAAAAATAGTGATAATGCTGTTTTAGTTACCCTTAATGAATCACCTGCCGTTTATTTTGGCGGAGAACGGGAATATATATTGTCCAGAAAAGACTCTTTGTTAAAAGCAAAATCACTGGGTATTAAAGATATTTTAGAGCTTGATTTTGAAAAGTGTGTGTCAATGAATGCACATGATTATTTAGAATTTTTGATAAGTAAATATCATCCGGTATCCATATCAACCGGATTTAACCATACATTCGGCAGTAATAAAAGCGGTAATTCCGAATTTTTGAAACAAAATTCCGAAAAGTACGGTTATAATTATATTTGCGTTTCTCCGATTTTAAATGAGGGCGAAATAATTAGTTCAACATTAATAAAAAATTATTTGAAAAACGGAAATATTAAAAAAGCAAATTTATTATTGGAGAGTAATTTTATTCTGGAAGGTACAGTAATTCATGGGGCTAAAATCGGAAGGACAATCGGTTTTCCGACTGCGAACATTGAATACCCGAAAGAAATTGTTAAAATCCCGTTTGGAGTTTATGAAGTAAATATTGGTAACAACAAGGGTATTATGAATTGGGGTATGAAACCAACGGTACATAATACAGTATCTCCAATAGTAGAAGTACACATATTAAATTATAGCGGTGATTTATACGGAAAAAATGTTAAAATAGAAGTCTTAAATAAAATTCGCGGTGAACAAAAGTTTAATAATCTAGATGAACTGAAAGAACAAATTAAAAAGGATATTAAAGCATGCTCAGAGTTGTAATAATCGGATACGGAGAAATGTTTACAAACTTAATTGCAGGTACTCTTGACGCAAATTGCGAAATAGCAGGTGTTCTAAGAGGAGAAATGATTAAATACAATCCTTTTATAAGAAAATTAAAAGATATTTTTCTTTCGTCGCTCGATTACAACTATATACAAAGTTATAACTTGAAAGAACTGCACACAAGGAGTATAAATTCAAAAGAATTAAAAAAACAACTTCTCAAACTGAGTCCTGACATAATTCTTGTCGGTTCTTGGGCAGAAAGAATATCAAAAGAAATTTATGATATTCCAAGGATTGCAACAATAAATGCGCACCCTTCCCTGCTTCCAAAGTATAGAGGACCAAATCCGTATTTCTGGGTAATCAGGAATCAGGAGCAGACAACGGGAGTGTCGTTTCATCTTGTAGACGAAGATTATGATACAGGTGCAATTTTAGCGCAGGAAGAAATTAAAATTTATCCGTCAGATACAGGAAAGACACTAAAAGAGCGGACTGTTCTAACCGCAAGGGGTGTTGTTTGCGAACTTCTAAAAGATTTAAGCGAAGATATAATTATACCGCTTACTCAAGCGGAAGAGAAATCCACTTATTATTCTCATCCTTGTGATTTAGAATTGGATTTCAGAAAATCTGCGGAAGAAAATTATGCGCTTATCAGAGCAATTTATCCATGGGGAGAAGCATATTTTTATAATGATGATACTTGTCTTGCCGTAATAGCGCAGGGAAGCGAGATTCTGGATAATAATACAAAATTTACGGAACCGAAATCTATTACAGGAGTAAATATAAAAAATAAAACGCTTGACGTTCTATGCAGTGATAACAAGATTTTAAGAATGCATGTTGAACATATAAAAAAATATGACAGACCGTTTACACGAAATTACTTGAAACGTGAAATAATAATAGGTTCAGTTATAGTATAAGACATTGCTATTACAGGCAAGCCATAGATATGAGCGAGACTGTTTTATATAAAAAATCACCCGAAAACATAAAGCTTCAGGTGATTTTTATAGAATTTAAAATACAATTAAGCTTCTTCAGATTTATTTTTAAGCATATCCTGAAGCTTACCCATAATTGCTTCGCTTTTTTCTTGAGCATCCGTAATTAAGGTATCTGCTTTTCTTTTAATATCTTGAACTGTTGCATCAGTTTTTTCTGCTAAATCAGAAGCCATTTTACTGATGTCTTCTCTTGTTTCTTCTCCTGATTTCGGTGCTAAAAGCACACCTGCAACAGCACCAATTGCTGCTCCGATTGCAAAACCTGCTAAAAATCTTGTTACTGACATAATATTTCTCCTTTTTTGGTCTACCTTAGTTTAAAATAGTTTGACGATTTGTATATTCCCTATACGTATTATTTCTTTTTCCCGAATATTTTTAAGCCTGCACAAAGCCCGCCCAAAAATCCTTTTGCTATAGTTCCTGACATAGATGATAATTTTGTTAATATTTTAAGCGGAGATTTTGAGATAAATTCTTTAACTTTATTTACGCCCGCATCTGTTTTTATTATTATTCCGCTAACAATTTCTACAGATTTATTAACATTTTTTAATGTCGGAACAAGTTCTTCATTTATTATATCCGTTGTTTTATTAATATTTGCCGTAAGCTTCGATAAATCAAACAAAACCTTAATAAGCATTATTCCGACAAGTATTACAATAATACCCGTTGCATAAGCTAAAAAAGTTAGTCCTTGATATAACTGTCCGATTTCCATTCGTATTTCCTTCTGTTAAACATTATTATATATTCATCAATCTGATAAAGAAAGTTTTATAGGTCTTATTTTTTACCCCCTTTACCCCTTTACAAAATTCGTACTAGTCACGATCAAAGTAGTAGTTTGATTCACTTTCCAGTTCTTTTGCTTTTCTCATTTTTTTTGATTTAAGCATATTCCCGAATTTTTTATACTGATTCTCAAGTTTATATCTCAATAAATCAATAGATTCTAAGGCTTGTTTTTTAGCTTCCTTAACGGCAGGAGAATGCTTTTCTGCAAGTTCACAAACAGTATCTTTAACTTTTGCCCGCATTTCTTCTCCTGATTTCGGAGCATAGAGAACCCCCGCTACAATGCCGCCTACTACACCTAACAGCAGTCCGACTCCAAAGCCTATTGATGATTTGTCTTTATTACACATAAATACCTCACTTTATTTTATATATCTTTGTATGCATCATTATATCATGCTTTGTCAAGTTCTTAAAGTAGTACTATTCGGCATGTTTTTCAATTTCTTTTTTTACAAGCAAAAATGTCAATGCTCCGACAAAGTTTTTCAACTGATTTGTTATTAAATTCATTACGGCAGATTTTACTGAATTAACTATTATTGGAGCCAATTCCAAAAGTTGTTCGGATAATTTTCTTGATGTTATCATTATATCTTTTAAAGCCGGTTGAACATCAGAAATCAACAAATTGTACTTTATTAAATTTTTATCAATTTTACACAAATGCAATATTATTGCCGATGTAATAACTATTTCAGCTATAAACACTATAAATATCAGAAAAGAAAAAACCATTTTTTGTACCCTGTTTTTGTATTAATATAATTATAGCTCTTATAATTAAAATTACAAATACATCTGTTGAGGGATAGAGCGTATAAATAATTATTTAGTAAAGGGGAGTCAATGCAAAAATTTTGCTTTTATATTTCATTATTTCTTGCAAAAACAATTAGTTTAATGCTTAAAATAACAAAACTTTCAGGCGGAACTTCAATCATAGGGAAAATTGTTCTTAAAATATGTCCGGACTTTTTACTTTATGCAAATAAATATATAAAAATAAAAATCAATGTTACGGGAACTAACGGAAAAACAACAACATCCGGTTTGGTATCACACTTGATTAAGGAGAGTAAGCATTCCGTTATAAATAATGCAATGGGCGCTAATATGATTCAGGGTGTTGTAAATGCTATTGCCGTTCAATTAAATCCCTTTAAAACATATGAATATTCTGTTATAGAATCTGATGAAGCTTACTTGGAAAAAATATACGAAAATTTTGAAGCGGATTACCTTCTTGTTACAAATTTATTCAGAGATCAGCTCGACAGATACGGAGAATTGGAAACAACAAAACGATTTATACAAAGCGGAATTAATAAGGGGAAAAATTGTAACGGTAAAACTCCCATTTTGATATTAAATGCGGATGACCCTCTTGTTGCAAGTTTTGAAGGTGAAAATAAAGTATTCTACGGCGTTGAAGAAGTACATTATGAAGACGGTTTAAAAACAACAATCAGTCAAGTTGAAGAAGCTTTTAAATGTCCTTGCGGCAATCCATTAAATTATGACAAGAAATTTTACGCCCAACAGGGTCACTATTCTTGCTCTTGCGGTTACAAAAGACCGGAACCTAAATATAAAGCTTGTGTAACTGTTTTTAAAAATCATTCAGTCTTGAATATAAACGGTGAAGAATTCACAGTACCTCTTGTCGGATTATTTAATGCATACAATGCATTGGGTGCAATTGCGCTTTGTAAAGAACTCGGGATTGAATCAAATCTGATTAAGAAAAATCTCAGCAGTTTTAAAGTAGCTTTTGGAAGAAGTGAAGTCAAATATTTAAACGGGAAACGTACTCTTATTCAACTGATAAAAAATCCTATTGGCGCAAATGAGGCTTTAAAGACAGTAGATTTAGATTCTAATTTATTAATTATAATTAATGATAATTACGCAGACGGAAGAGATGTTTCGTGGCTTTGGGATGCGGAATTTGAGGTTGTAAATAAAACAAAAAAAGAAATTGTCGTATCCGGAATAAGAGCAGAGGATATGGCTTTAAGACTTAAGTATGCAGGAATTGAACAAAACAGAATAAAAGTAATAAAAGATATAGAAAAAGCTGTTGAATACGTCGGAAATAATGCGGATAATAATATTACGATATTACCGACATATACAGCACTGTTAAAATTAAACAAAATAAAAAAGTTAAAAAATAGTGTATAACAGATTTTTACAATAGGTAGAATAAAGTATATTTATATAATATAATTATATGGACTTGGTTATAATCCGTATAAACTTAAGGAGTCAATAAGATGTTATTAGGTGTAAATATAGATCATATAGCAACACTAAGGAATGCAAGAGGAGGCAATGATCCTGATATTCTGACTGCGGTAAGAATCTGTAAAGATTGTCAGGTTGCTTCTATTACAACCCATTTACGAGAAGACAGACGTCATATAAAAGATGCTGATGTTGAAGCTATCAGAATGCTTCCGCGAGTCAGACTAAACTTAGAGATGGCAATGACAAAAGAGATGCAGAAGTTTGCACTTAAAATAAGACCTCATGCAGTATGTATAGTTCCTGAAAAAAGAAAAGAATTGACTACAGAAGGCGGTTTAGATGTAGCAGGACAGCTAAAGTGGGCAATAGAATTTACAAAGCCTCTTATTGATAAAGGAATCGAAGTAAGTTTCTTTATTGATCCCGATGTTCATCAAATATCCGCCGTATCAAAAACCGGGGCACCTTTTATTGAACTTCATACCGGCAGATATTCTAATACATTCGGAACTCCTGATGAAGAAAAAGCGTTTGAAGACTTAAAAGGAGCAGCAGTGTTTGCTCAGAATTTTGGTCTAAAAGTTAATGCAGGACATGGTTTAAACTATGATAATGTACACAGAATGCACGAGATACCTAATTTGGTAGAACTAAATATCGGTCATTCAATTATATCCAGAGCGGTTTATGTAGGATTGGAAAAAGCTGTTAAAGAGATGAAAGCGTTGTGCGAGAACGGATAAATATATACTTATTCTCTATATTATAAAAAAGGAATCGATTAATAATGAAATCTAAAGAAGAAATTGTAAAGGAAATGCAGCTTGTCGTAGAACAAATGCGCTTAGATGATATAGAAGAAAATCCGGATTGTGAACATGAATTTTTTACATGTGATGCATGCGGCGGGACAAAAGATTTAGCTGGTTCCGTATTATATGGTCATCACAGGCTTTGCAATGATTGCGTACTTTTGGCAGAGGTAGGTTTTGAACTCGGACAAATAAAAGATATTCATGAACTTATTGATGCAATGGAAGATAAACGCCTTGAAGCTGATTGCGAATTTATTAAAGAAGAAGAAAAGCGCAAACAGGCCTTAGATAGTGCAGAATTAAATTAACAGAAATGTTCTTTTTAATTTGGATTTCATTGTTTTATATATTTAGCCGTCATGGTATAATTGACTTATTAATACTAGAGTAATAAAGAGGATTTTAAAATAATGGGGAATGATTTTATTCCGTTAAAGATAGCGGGAATTGGTTATTCGGTTCCAAAAACCGTGATAACAAATGAAGATTTAACAAAATTATATGATACATCGGATGAATGGATTTATTCCAGAACCGGAATAAAAGAAAGACGCGTTGTTACAGGTAATGAAACTGCTATTGATTTAGGTTTGGAGGCTGCAAAAAAAGCAATATCAAAAGCAGGTATTGATGTTAATGATATAGATTGTATAATAAGTGCCGCATCAGTCCCTCCCCAATTGTATCCGACATTAGCTTGTACATTGCAGGCTAAACTTGGTATTACAAAAACAATTCCTGCCTTTGATATGACAGCAGCATGCTCAGGTTTGATTTATGCTCTTCAAGTTGCAAGAGGTTTTATCGGAACAGGTATCTATAAAACAATTCTTATTGTGGCAGCTGATAATAACTCAAGAATTACAAATTGGGAAGACAGGGGAACTTCTATTCTCTTTGGTGACGGAGCCGGTGCTGTTGTTGTAACTGCTTCTGATGACGGAGTAGACGATATTTTATCAATCGACATAAGTGCTAATGGTTCAATAGGGCAAATGATTTATACAAACATGCCTGCCCATAACTGTCCGCTTGTAGAACAAGCTGATGAAGTCGGAGACGGACTCATTCACATGAACGGTAAGGAAGTATATAAGTTTGCGGTTTCTACAGTTCCGTCTTATGTGGTAAATTGTATAGAAAAATCCGGAATGGCATCGGAAGATATTGACTACTTAATACCTCATCAGGCAAATCAAAGGATTATTGAAGCAATTCAGAATCGTTTAAAATACACAGATGATAAAGTTATATCAAATATAAAATACTACGGAAATACTTCTGCCGCATCTATACCTATAGCACTTGTAGAAGGGGTTGAACAGGGTAAAATAAAACTTGGTTCAACTGCTGTATTATGCGGTTTCGGCGCAGGCATGACCTGGGGAGCTGCTGTTGTAAGATTAAGAGAAGGAATTTGTTAGGATAGATTAAAAAAGTGGAAAGTGGAATATTAAAAAATTTAATAA
>ODAI014106982.1_pt1 | contig 28832 bp, 20 predicted proteins | sample 1539321 | NCBI WGS metagenome assembly ODAI01 (sample SAMN02144231, study PRJEB22623) | gut metagenome | biome: sheep rumen | host: Ovis aries | place: New Zealand
TCTCATCGGCGTCATCCTCCTTACGTCCAGTATCATATCGATAATGGCCTATTCGAGGATGAGCACCTACGTGTCGGAACTCATCGCCGACAACATCAATTCGATCAATGTCGCGCAGCGTCTTACCGGAGCCACCGACAATTACAACCTCGAGATCCTCGCGGTTGTGGGTGACGAGACCACCAACAGGCTTCCGGACTTCAACCAGCAGGAGTTCGTCTCGCATTGCGATTCCCTCCGCTCCATCCTCAGTTCCGTGAACATGGCCAATCTGGCGGATTCCGTGATGTATTCGTATTCTGCGTACATGCTCACTTCACTGGAACTTCCGCAGGTCATCGCCAGCAATTTCATTGACTCGAGGACATGGTACTTCGACCGTCTGCAGCCGGTGTACAACGACCTCCGCAAGGATATCGATGTCCTCAATACCGCGATATACAGCGAACTGAAGAAGAATTCGGCGACTTTCGACCGCGGATTCTACCGGAGCGTCATTCCGGGTGCCGTGGCGATCGGAGTCGGCCTTCTCCTTGTCCTTCTGCTGCTGTTCTTCATCACCACCTACTACGTCAATCCTCTGGGTAGGATGTCACGGGGACTGGACAATTACCGTACGCTCGGAGGACAGTATACGGTGGATTTTGACGGGGATGACGAAATCAGGGAACTGAACTTCGGCATTTCCGAAATCATCGAGGAGAACCGTCAGCTCAAACGCCGCCTCAAGGGTCTCCGTGAGGCCCTGGGCCGCAAGAATCCTACCGCGGAAAGATAACAATCCAACAAAAGGGACCGGATGAATCTGAAGATCATAACCAGGAATGTGGGATACGCGCTTTTGGTGAGCGCGCTGTTCATGCTTTTGTCCATCCTGGTTTCTGTCGCCAACGGAAACGACAGCGCCCTTTCGGCCCTTCTGATCAGTTTCACCATAACTTTCTCCGTCGGTGTCTTCCCGTTCATCTTCGTGCGCCGCACTTCCGGTATGACCCTTAAGGAAGGATACACGATCATCGTCCTTTCGTGGGTGCTTTCGTTCATATTCGGAATGCTTCCGTATGTCCTCTGGGGAGGACCCTTCACCGTCGTGAACGCCTGGTTCGAGAGCGTTTCGGGATTCACGACGACGGGAGCGACGATCCTCGAAGAGGTTGAGGCCCTTCCGAAGAGCCTCCTTTTCTGGAGGAGCGCCACGCATTTCATCGGAGGTTTGGGAGTAGTCGTATTCCTCCTTCTCATCATCCCGTCTTCTTCGCCGGTCAAGCTGCGCCTTTCGAACATGGAGCTTTCCTCCCTTTCCAAGGAAGGGTACCGCAAGCAGTCGAACAGGATAGTGTACATCTTCACGGTGGTGTACCTGGTGATGAACCTTGCGTCCTTCGTCCTTTACCGGCTTGCGGGAATGACGACATTCGACGCCATATGCCACGGGTTCAGCGTCTGCGCAACAGGAGGATTCTCGACCAAGACAGCTTCCATCGGGGCGTTCGATTCGAATGCGATCAACATCATAACGATGATCTTCATGCTGCTGAGTTCGACCCATTTCGGGCTCATCTACATGGTGTTCGCGACAAGGTCGCTCCGTCCGCTGAACAATCCGGTCCTGAAGCGATATCTGGGGACCCTCGCCGTTTTCTCGATAATGGTGGCGATGTCCCTCAAGTTCCATGGCATCAACCCCACATGGCAGTCCGCTTTCATGGATGCCGTATTCCAGGTGATCTGCTACGCTTCGACCACCGGTTTCGCCATAGCCGACAACGCCACGTGGCCCATTTTCCCCTGCATCATCCTGATGGTCGCCGGAATCCAGTGCGGTATGGCCGGGTCGACGACGGGTGGACTCAAGACCGACAGGGTGCTCCTGCTCTCCAAGTCGATCCGCCGCCACGTCAGGATAGCCGTTTCCCCGTCGAGTGTCCAGGGAATCAGGCTCGGAAAGACCATGCTCAAGGACGAGGACGTGTTCCCGCACATCTTCTACATCGCGGTGTTCTTCGTCATGGCCACGCTCTCGTACATCATTCTTCTTCTTTTCTGCGAAAATGACCACAACGCCCTGAGCGGGACAATAGCGACGATCTGCAATGTCGGACCCGCGATGGGGGATATAGGATCGATGGGCAACTACAATCTCGAACCCACGGCCGCCAAGATAATATACACGTTCAACATGCTCCTTGGGCGACTCGAGATGTATCCGGTCATGGCCGTCATCCTGATGATACTTCATCCGAAAACGAAATAATCCGATGGATTCCAAAGAATTCCTTTACCGGAAGTTCCTCTCCTGCATGGGGTATGAACCTACCGCCTGCCAGGACCGCTTCCTGCGACGCATGGCATCTTTCTCAACGAGTGACGACGGGGATATCCTCGTCGTGAACGGCTATGCGGGTACTGGAAAGACTACCGCCGTGGCGGCCGTGATAACCGCCCTTTCCTCCATGAGGGTGAACTGCGTTCTGTTGGCTCCGACAGGAAGGTCCGCCAAGGTGCTGTCCTCCTATACGGGAAGGATGGCCTCGACGATCCACCGTCACATCTACAGGGCCGGAACGGTAGGGGAGGACGGCACCGCGAAATTCTCCCTCGTGCCCAACAAGGCCAAGGATACGGTGTATTTCGTGGATGAGGTGTCGCTCATCGGAATAGAGCAGGGCGACTCCGTCTTCGGCGCCGGAAACCTCCTTGAGGACCTTATAAGATATGTCCGCAGCGGGAGCGACTGCCGCCTTGTGATGATCGGGGACTCGGCCCAGCTTCCCCCGGTGGGACTTGACCGCAGCCCGGCCCTCTCGAAAGAGTACATGAGTTTCGCGGGCGGAGTGGATTTCATAACGCTTACGACGGTTGTCCGTCAGCAGGTGGACAGCGGCATCCTCCTCAACGCTACAAGGGTGAGGGATCTGATCTGCTCGGACTCTTATTCTGACATCCCCAAGTCTTCCCTCGGACTTGTGACCAACGGGCTTGACGATGTCGAAAGGATAGGCGGCGGAGAACTCATCGACGCCATTTCGTCGGCGTTCGACACCTACGGGGAGGACCAGACCGTGATCCTTTGCCGCTCGAACCGGAGGGCGAACCGATACAACGCCGGAGTGCGTTCGCAGGTCCTTTTCCATGAGGAGTCGCTGGTAAGGGGTGAGAAGCTGATGATAGTGAAGAACTGCTACCATTTCCTGGACGACGTGAAGGAGATGGATTTCATAGCGAACGGCGACATCGCGAAACTGCTGAGGGTCTCCGGATATTCTGAGCGTTACGGGCTGCATTTCGCCGACGCGAGGCTGTCGTTCCCGGATTACGGGGACATCGAGATAAAGGCCAAGATCTGCCTCGATACTCTCGAAAGCGAGTCTCCGGCACTTGACAGGGACCAGCAGAACGCCCTTTTCAGGGGATCATGGGAGGATTACTCCCACCTCGGTGCCAAGGGGAAGATATACAAGGCGATGAAGGAGGACCCCTTCTTCAACGCCCTGCAGATAAAATACGCCTCGGCCATAACCTGCCACAAGTCGCAGGGAGGCCAGTGGGACTGCGTTTTCATCGACAACGCCCTGTGGCAGGACGCCCTTTCGCTCGATGACCTCAAGTGGCTCTATACGGCCATAACGAGGGCGGTCAAAAAGGTATACTTCGTGAATTTCGCGGACGAACTTTTCGCTGATTAGAGCCTATGGAGGACTTCTTCGCCGGCGTGGTGGCCTATGTCCTGGTCGCACTGGGGTTTGCGGTCGTGATCGCCCTCATGGCAGCTCCGGTCGTTGTAGCCCTCAAGCGCTCGCTTCCGCCCTCGTCGACGGTGAAGGTGGTCCTACTGGATCTGCTTTTGACGCCCGTAGTGGCACTGCCGGCAGCCTTCCTTTTCCGCCCGAGGACTTTTGGGGGAAAGAGAGGGGCCGCGACGAAAGGAAGACCTTCCTCCAAAGAAGGGAGAAAATGAAAGAAATGTAAAATAAACTGAATATGAAGAGATTGCTTCTTGCTTTGGCGCTTTGTGCGCTCTATCTTCCCGGGCTTTTCGCCCAGGAATTCAACGACGTTCCCCGGCTTTGGAAATGGGTCGGTAAAGATGAAGTCGCCTTCACTTATGACGGATCCTTCAAGGGTGAGAAGGATTTCGTGGTGAATGCGGCGAAGGGTACGAAGCGGACGGGAATATCCTATCCCGCCAAATACACCACCTTCCCCATAAGGCCGGAAGGCGCGGTCAATCTCACTTTCTCGCCGGATTCGACGATGCTCGCTTTCACAAGGGACAATGACCTCTGGGTCGTCGACATCGAAAGCGGAAAGGAGCGTCGCCTCACTTATGACGGAAGCGACCTCATCCTGAACGGCTACGCTTCATGGGTGTACTACGAGGAGATTCTGGGAAGGGCATCCAATTACCGCTCCTTCTGGTGGAGCCCCGATTCCAGGTTCATCGGATTCTACCGCTATGACAATACCGGCGTCCCCATGTTCCCGATTTATTCTCCCAAGGGACAGGACGGAAGCCTGAGGCTCACCCGCTATCCCAAGTGCGGCGAACCCAATCCCGAGGTCATGATCGGAATGGTGGACGTCTCCGCTTATGACGGAGTGGGCAAACCCGAAATCGTCTGGGCTGACTTCGACTCCAAAGAGGACCAGTATTTCGGAATACCGTTCTGGGGAGCTGACAGCAAGGAGTTCTTCATAAGCCGTGAACCCCGCCTTCAGAACACTCTGGACCTCTACAGCGTGTCGCCTTTCACCGGAGCGAAGAAGCACATCTACCACGAGCAGTACAAGACTTGGCTGGACTGGATCGGTGGAATGGTCTTCACTTCCAAGGGTCTTTACATGGTAAGGGAGTTCGAGACCGGATGGCAGCAGATTTATTTCCTGTCCTATGACGGAAACGAGTTCAGGCGCCTCACTTCCGGCCCCAATTGGAGGGTCACCCTTCAGAGGGTCGATGAGAAAACCGGCGACGTGTATTTCATCGCCAACAGGGAGTCCACGGTCAGGAAGGCCCTCTACAAGGTTGACGCGAAGGGCAACATCACAGCTCTCACCGACAGCCGCTATACCGTTTCTTCGGTACGTTTCTCCGATGACGGGAAGTTTTTCGTGTGCTCGCTGTCGAACTTCACGACTCCGGACAGGACCTGGCTCGTCGAAACGAAAAACGCCTCCAAGGTCGACTACACCCTTCCCAAGGACGGCAAGTGGTCACGTCTTATAGCGGACTCGGCCGGACCCGACCTGGACCTTTCCCGCTACGCAATTGCACAGAATATCACCATGACCACTTCCGACGGACTGGTCCTTCCCGCTTATATCATCTATCCGAAGAATTTCGACCCGACGAAGAAGTATCCGGTCCATATGGACATCTACGGAGGTCCCGATACCCCTCAGGTTTCGGACCGCTGGATGCGTCCTTCCGAGTCCAACCAGTGGTGGAGCGACAACGGAATCATCGAGATAACGGCCGACTGCCGCGCTTCCGGACACAACGGAAGGGAGGGGCTTGACCAGATCTACCGTCAGCTTGATGAGGTTGAGGTCAAGGACTTCGTCGAGTGGGCGGAGTACCTCAAGAGCCTTCCTTACGTCAACGGGGACAAGATCGGAGTGGAAGGATTCTCCTTCGGCGGAACGATGACTTCGCTCCTTGTGATGGATCATCCCGACGCCTTCCATTACGGCATCGCCGGCGGCGGAGTCTATGACTGGGCGCTTTACGACACCCACTACACCGAAAGGTTCATGGACACTCCCCAGGCCAACCCCGAGGGCTATGCCAAAACAAAGGTAATCAACCATGTCAAGAACTATCCCGTGAACTACGACGACCCCGAACCGGAGAACGGCAAGGTCGAGCCCGTGATGCTCAAGATAACCCACGGAACGGGCGATGACAATGTCCACTACCAGAACACCCTCCAGCTCGTGGACGAACTCCAGAAGGAAGGTAAGAAGTTCGAATTCATGGTCTATCCCGACGGAATGCACGGATACAGGGGCTACCAGGGAGTCCACTTCCAGAAAGCCAACAGGGAGTTCTGGCTCAAATACCTGAAAGGGGAATAGGGGAAGAACTTTCCTTTGAAGAACGGGGAATCGGTCAGAGGGCCGGTTCCCTTTTCGCTTTTCCGCCCCTGCAGATGAAAATCCACCTTCCGCTTCCTTTCGGGGAGGCGTCGGAAAAGCCCACGGGGCAGGCGACCATCATGACCCCGTCTCCGGACTTCACCCCGAGTTTTCTTGCGAGAGCTTCGCTTGTAAGGGGCATGTCCTTTGAGAGGACGTCGGCTTTGGGGTACTTTTTGCCAAGGGATTTAAGGACCGAAGAACTGAAGGGAACGGCTTCGGCGATGTCAAAGATCCTTCCCATGGAGGAAGCCTCCTTCGGAATCTCCTTCCCTTCGGGTATGAAGTATATATGGGCCGAGGGGGCGGCTTTTTTCATGTCCCACTTTTCGGATATCCAGTTGAAAAGTCCCGCTTTGGAAAGGGTTTTCCCCGGTATGAACAGTTTTCCTCCGGCAGTGTCGTGGAGGAATTGATCCTCTCCGGAGAAGAATGCGGCCTTCGATTCTTTTTCGCTACGGTAGGGGAGAACCAACTCCCGGCCTCCGTCATGAACGTGCAGGGTGCATTCCCCCTTGAAGCCCCGGCTTATTCGGAGGAGCAGTTCCTTGCATTCACCGTCGAGTCCGACGACGTGGACTTCGCTCACTTCTTCCCCGAGTCTCCCGATGACCATCGGGATATCGGCCATGGGGGAGAGCTTCATGAGAACTTCGGGACTTTCCCTAAGAAGGGACGGCATGAGGGGAATCACGTCCGGGGAGCAGTCCTCCAGAAGGAAAACCTTCTTGCCGGTTTCGGATCTTCGGGCCGGGTCGAGGAAGATGATGTCCGGGTGGAAATCGCCCAGAACCGAGTCCAGGTGGCGGGATCTGTCATCCTCGGGGACAGAGTCGGGAACGACCATGAAGGAGGAGAAAGACACGTTGTTCAACCCCAGTACACCGAAATTGTGCCTCACGGCTTCCGACAGGGCGGGTTTGGCTTCATTGTGCAGAATCTGTCTTCCGCTTAGGGAAAATGCCCAGCTGTCGGCTCCGATGCCTCCTGTAAGATCCGCCAAGCGGAAATCCTTTCCCGCTATCCTCTGCGCGATCGATGCCTTCAGGAGGGCGGTCGGCTCAGAACTGCACTGCTCGGTGCAGAGCCTGTCCGGATAGATGAGGGAATGGCCGTTCCATGACGGAATCTTCCTTTCCATCCTCCTGCGGCCTTCGATGGTGCTCACGGCCGTATCGACGTCGATGTCTTTCCACTTTCCTTTTGAAAGCAGAAGTTTGACGGGATCGTCGTTCCCGTGTTCCAGGATGAATGCTTCTATTTTTTCGTATACGGACATCCTCCAGTCATATTTTCCGGTCGCTAAGATATCAAATAGTTCCCGAATAGCCTTGCTTCCCGCCCCGGAGAATCGTCCCTCTCGCTCTTCCCCGGCAAATAATATCTTCATGCATTGTTCCTTTTCTCATTCGCATTGGTTATATTTGCATACTCGGATGAGCGGCTCCGTTCCGCCTTCCGCTTTGACTGCAAACAAATTATACACAAAATATGGCACTAGACTACAATGAGGTCGCAAAGACCTGGCTCGAAGGGGATTTTGATCCCGAAACCAAATGCAAGATCATTGAACTGCGCAATTCCGATCCCGCGATGTTCGAGGACGCTTTCTACCGCAATCTCGAATTCGGAACGGGTGGACTCCGCGGAATCATGGGCGTGGGAACCAACCGAATGAACAAGTACACCGTCGGTATGGCTACCCAGGGACTCGCCAACTACATGAAACAGCATGTGGGCGGTCCGTTGAGCGTCTGTATTTCCTACGACAGCCGCAACGGCAGCAAGGAGTTCGCGAAGATCACCGCTGACGTCCTTTCCGCAAACGGCATCCACGTTTACCTGTGGGAGAACATCAGGCCTATTCCGCTTCTGAGCTACTCGGTACGCTCGAAGAAGGCCAACGCCGGCGTCATGATCACCGCATCGCACAACCCCAAGGAGTACAACGGATACAAAGTGTTCTGGTCAGACGGAGCACAGATCACTTCTCCCGTCGACAAGGAGATCGTCGCCGAAGTGGCCAAGATTACCGATCCTTCGATGGTGAAGTTCGTTCCCGGAGAGGAGAACGGCGGAATCGAACTCATGGGCAAGGAGATGGACGACAAGTACTTCAATGACGTCCTTTCGCTCATGCTTTCTCCCGAAGTCAGGGAAAAACACAATGACATCAAGATCGTCTACACTCCTATCCACGGAAGCGGTGTGCGTATCGTTCCCGAGGCCCTCTCAAGACTCGGATTCAAGAACGTCTACCACGTTCCCGAGCAGGACATCTCCGACGGAAACTTCCCGACCGTCATCTCCCCGAACCCCGAGGAGCCTTCTGCCCTGAAGATGGCTATCGCCGTCGCGGACAAGGAAGGTGCCGACATCGTGATGGCCACTGACCCCGACGCCGACAGGATGGGAATCGCAGTGAGGGATGATTCCGGCCACATGGTCCTCTTCAACGGAAACCAGACCGGTTCGATGCTGACCTACTACATCCTTACGCGCTGGAAAGAACTCGGAAAGCTCGACTCTTCGAAATACATCGTCAAGACCATCGTCACGACCGAACTCATCGCGAAGATCGCTGAAAGCTTCGGCGTGAAGTGCTACAACGTCCTTACCGGATTCAAGTACATCGCTGACGTGGTCCGCCGTTTCGAGGGCAAGGGCGAATTCATCTGCGGAGGTGAGGAAAGCTACGGCTTCAACGTGGGAGAGTACGTACGTGACAAGGATGCACCCATCTCATGCTGCATGGTGGCCGAGTGCGCCGCTTGGGCCGCTGAGCAGGGCCTCACCCTGTATCAGCTGATGCAGAAGATCTACGCGGAGTACGGTTACCGCAAGGAAGGTCTCGTATCGCTGGTGCGCAAGGGCAAGACCGGAGCTGAAGAGATCCAGAAGATCATGGTCGACATGAGGGCCAACCCTCCCAAGGACCTTCTCGGTTCACCCGTCATCAAGGTCGTCGACTATCTCGACACCGAGGCTACTGGACTTCCCAAGTCGAACGTCCTCCAGTTCTTCGACGAGGCCGGTGACGTTGTTTCCGTACGTCCTTCCGGAACTGAGCCGAAGATCAAGTTCTACTTCGGAGCGGCAGGTGCCGACGCCGATGAGAAGATCTCCCGCCTGAAGGACCAGTTCGTGAAATAATCCCGCAGGGGAACGATAATTGACTTGACGGTTCCGGGTTTCCGGGACCGCCAGTCGTTGAAAACAGTTTTCAAATGAGAATATTGCCCATTCTGCTCCTCTCCGGGGCGTTGGCTCTCGGAAGCCTCGCATCCTATGCGCAGCCATCGCAGCAGCCTTCGTATGCCTGCCTCCGGACTCCATCTCCCATAAAGGTGGACGGACGCCTCAGTGAAAAAGAGTGGGACAAGGCCCAGCCTCTTTCCTCTCTTCAGGATATCCGGGGAGGGGATTATCCCGCTCCGACGAAGAACACTACCCTCAAGATGCTTTGGGATGATGAATACCTGTACGTAGGCGCCTATCTCGAGGAGGACGACATCATCGCCACCATCCAGGGTAGGGATGAAATCATCTGGAAGGAGAACGATTTCGAGATATTCCTGGATCCCGACGGGGACGGCAAAGGTTATTTCGAATTCGAATTCAGCGCCAAAGGCGAGATCCTCGACCTCATAATGAGTGAACCCTACTCGGTGGGCGGGAATTTCTATTCGCATTGGGATTGCCCCGGACTTCTGATAGCGACATCGATCGACGGAACCGTCAACCGCTCTTCGGACAAGGACAAGGGATGGGGCCTTGAAGTGGCCATTCCCCGCAAAGCCCTCATGTGGGGTTTTGATGAACCAGGGGCATATCCTACCTGGAGGATGAACTTCTCAAGGGTGGAGTATCTCAAAGGGAAAGGAAATCCCGAGGAGAACTGGGTATGGTCTCCGACCGGCAAGGTGGACATCCATATCCCGGCGCTATGGGGATGGGTGCACTTCGTGGACGTGAATGTCGGCGAAGTTGCCGTGAAATAGGACTGGACAGAAAGAATGAAGGATGGCCCGCGGGTCATCCTTTTCCGTCAAGAGTCTTCTTTTCCCTTTCACTCAAATCCTTGCACCATCGGCTTATTCCGCAGGAAGAACATTTGGGATTTCTGGCGATGCAGGTGTATCTGCCGTGGAGGATCAGCCAGTGGTGGGACTTTGCGCGGTCCTCGAGCGGGATGTTCTTCTCCAGGTCCTTCCCGACGGCTGCAGGCGTCTTTCCGGAAGAAAGCCCGAGTCTGTGTGAAACCCTGAAGACGTGGGTGTCGACAGCTATGACCGGCTTTCGGTAAACGATTGAGGCTATGACGTTCGCTGTCTTGAGACCGACTCCGGGAAGAGTCTGAAGCTCATCGATGTCTGAAGGGACCTCCCCTCCGAAATCCGCAAGGAGCTTCTTCGCCATTTCGATGAGGTGGCGGGTCTTGCTGTTGGGGTAGGAGATGCTGCTGACCAGGGGATAGAGTTCCTCGAAAGTCGCCTTGGACATCGATTCGGCGTCGGGGTAGACGGCGAATATTCCGGGTGTTGTCATGTTCACCCTCTTGTCGGTGCATTGTGCCGAAAGGATTACTGCCACAAGGAGCTGGAACGGGGTTCCGTAGGAGAGCTCGGTCTGAGCCAGGGGCACGTTCTCCCTGAAATACTCCAATATCCCGGAGAATCTTTCCTTTCTGGTCATATCTAGATGGTGAGGGCGAGGTCGATCACGTCGTCGTCGACCTGCTCGTTGCAGTGCTCGTCCTTGCAGACGAACACTCTTCCGTGGTATTTCTCGAAAATGTCCCTGTGGTGGGTCACCATTATGATCGCCGTGCCTTCCTCGTTGATTCCGCGGAGGAGTTTCATGATGCCGTCAGCGGTCTCGTTGTCGAGGTTGCCGGTGGGCTCGTCGGCGAGGATGACTTCGGGCTTGTTGAGAAGAGACCTCGCGATAGCGACCCTCTGCTGCTCTCCACCTGAGAGCTGATGGGGCATCTTGTGGGCCTTCTTTTCCATGCCCACGCTGTCAAGCACTTCGGTTATCCTGTCGGAGATCGCCTTGGAATCCTTCCAGCCGGTCGCCTTGAGGACGAACTCCAGATTGCTTTGGACGGTCCTGTCCATCAGCAGCTGGAAGTCCTGGAAAATGACTCCCAGACGACGCCTCAGATAGGGGATTTCCTTTTCCTTGATCTTCCCGAGGGAATATCCGCATACCGTCGCTTCCCCTTTTCCCAGAGGGTTTTCCGCGATCATGGTGCGGATGATGGACGTCTTTCCCGTACCGACCTTTCCGACGATGTACACGAAATCTCCGGGGAACACTTCCATGTCCAGACCGTAGATGACGGTGTTTTCACCGTTTATGATGTCGGCGTCCTTGAATTGGATGACGCTCGCTTTTCCGGCTTTGTTCTCTTCCATTGCAAATTCTTCTGTCTGACCGTCCCCTTGGCTTGAAAATTGAGGACTAATATGACAAATATAAACCAAAAATTCCGTATTTTTGTAAAATAAACAGTTTTTGCATATGAGATTCCATAAGTTGGCGGCACCACTTCTGGCCGCCGCCCTTATATCGATATCCGGAAGTCAGTCCCTCGGTGCGCAGAGTGCCGACAGGGACCAGTTCAGGAAGGCGCTTTCCATGTACGAAAGGGGACTGTACTCCGAAGCCAGGACGATGTTCTCTTCCATGGCCCCCGATGCCCAGACGGAAGGTTACGCCGTGCTTTGCGCCGCCACCCTCCGCAGCGAAGGATACGAAACGATGATTTCCAATTATCTGGAGAAGTATCCCCATTCGGGACTTGCACCCCTTATCCATTACCGTTACGGACTGAACCTTTTCGATGACGAGGAGTACCGCCGTTCGGGGGATGAATTCTCCCTTTTCAGGGTCAGTGACCTTCCCGCGGATTATGCCGTCGAATACCTTTTCAAGAGCGCTTACAGCGATTTCGGGACGGGGGATTATGATGCGGCTATACACGGATTCGAGAAAGTCATGGCCAAACCCCACAGCGACTTCACCGCTCCTTCGCAGTACGCCACAGGTTATATCTGGTACGAAAGGGAGAAGTTCTCCGAGGCTCTCGACTGGTTCGGAAAATCAGTCAAGGATCCCCGTTTCGAGGAGATGTCCAACTACTACATCATGGAGTGCCACTTCATGATGAAGGACTATGACTACGTGACGGCCCACGGAGCCGACATGTACGGAAGGGTACCCGAAGAGAGGAAGCCCCACCTTGCGAGACTCATCTCCGAGGCTTACCTCGTCAAGGGCGACGCCACCACCGCCCGCAAGTACTATGACGAGATACGTGACGTACCCGGAAAGGAAAGGGGTGACTATTTCTACGCCGGATCACTTCTCTACGCCACAAAGGATTACCAGGGCGCCATCGACAACTACTCCAAGATGACTTCCCGTGCCGACTCGATCGGCCAGGTGGCCAACTACCATATGGGTTACAGCTACATCCAGACCCACAACAAGGTCGCGGCGCTTTCCGCTTTCAAGGACGCCGCGCAGGCCCGCTACGACACCGCCATGCAGGAGGACGCTTTCTTCAACTGGGCCAAGCTCGCCTTCGACATCAATACCGACTCTTCGGTCTTCGACGAATACATAGCGAAGTATTCCGACAAGGTGAAAGGTCAGCAGATCTACTCTTATCAGGCCGTCGCCGCCCTCTATAACCACGATTACGCTGCCGCGGTCGCGGCATACGACAACATCGACGAACTGGACCAGGATATGGTCGGGAACTATATGAAGGCCAATTACCTGAGGGCCAACCAGCTGGTAAGGAGCGGATCCTACCGCAGCGCGGTCCCTTGCCTGAAGGCTGCGGCATACTATTCCGACAAGCATTCACCCTTCAACCAGCTCGCCCGTTACTGGCTCGCCGAATCCTACTACCGTGACGACCAGTTCTCACAGGCCCGTTCCCTTTTCAACGAGCTACACAATCTCTCCGCCCTTGAAGGAAAGACGGAAGGGAAGCTGATCCCGTACAACATCGCTTACTGCTATTTCAAGGAAGGCAACTACGATATGGCGGCGAAGTGGTTCGACGAGTACAGCGCCGATTCCAAGGCGTTGAACCGCAAGGACGCCATGGTGCGCAGCGGTGACAGCCGTTTCATACGCAAGGACTACAAGGGTGCGGTAGAACAGTACAATGCCGTGATAAACGATTATCCCGCACTTGACGACCTCTACCCTTACTATCAGGCGGGTCTCTCTTACGGACTTTCCAACAATCTCAACAAGAAGATCGAAGTCCTCTCCAACGTCGAGAAGGCCAAGAGCACGGTTCCTTTCTACGGGGAGTCCCTCTTCGAGCTGGGAAGGGCGTATGTCGACGCCAAGAAGGAGGACAAGGCCATGGAGTGCTATTCCAGGATCACACGTGACAGCAAGGACAGCGTCCTTATCTCACGGGCTCTCATCGGAATGGGCATGGTCTCAAGGAACAGGGCCAAATACGATGAGGCCCTGACCTACTACAAGAAAGTCGTGGAGAAGATGCCTTCCTCACCTTATGCGGAAGACGCTCTCCTTGCGATAGAGTCCATCTACCAGACCCGTCAGGAACCCGAGAAGTATCTCGCCTATGTCGAGACCCTGGATCCTGAAAAGGTCAAGATCGAGGGCAATCCCGAGGATATGCTCTTCAACGCCGCAGAGCAGATTTTCCTGGCGGAGAATTACCAGAAGGCCATTGTCTCTCTCGAAGCCTACATCGACAAATATCCTTCGGGAAGGTTCGTTTCCAAGGCCGACTTCTATATGGCCGAGAGCCTGAGGCTCCTCGGCAAGAAGGACCAGGCTTGTGACTACTACCGTATCGTCATGGGCTCCGGTGACGCTTCCTTCGCTGAAATCTCCGCGCTGAACTTCGCGAACCTCTCCTATTCGCTCGAAAAATGGAACGACGCTTTCGAAGGATACGAGAAGCTCCTTTCCATCGCCAGGATGGACGTGAACAAGCTCACCGCCAAAGCCGGAATGATGAGGGCGGCCTCGAACCTGAAAGCCAACACCGACGCCATCCACTGGGCTGACGAAGTGATCATCGACACCAAGAGCGGCGCCGACCTCAAAAGGGAGGCCGACTACATAAAGGCCAAGGCTTATCTTGCAAGCTCCGACAGGTCCAACGCATTCTCCCTCTTCCGCAAGCTCGCCAAGTCTCCCAAGACAGCCGAGGGTGCCGAAGCCACATATCTTCTCATCCAGGACAGCTACGACAGCGGCGAGTACCAGGCGGTCGAGGATCAGGTTTTCGCTTTCGCGGATTCGGGATCTTCACACAATTACTGGCTGGCCAAGTCCTTCATCCTTCTTGGAGACTCCTACGTGGATCAGGAGGATTACGAGCAGGCGAGGGCCACTTTCGAGAGCGTCCGTGACGGTTACAAGTCCACTGGTGACTCTGACGATGTGCTCGACAACGTCAACATGAGACTCCAGAAGCTTACGCAGATGGGCAAATAGAAATCCTTAGAACACATTTATCATGAAGATACTAAAGTCAATGTTCATCCTTTCCGGCCTTCTGGCCGGAGGAATCGCCACGGCCCAGAACCTCAACCCCACGGTCGAGGTGACGAACGAGTACGAAGGCAAGCTCATGGAAGTGCACAAACCTCTCCAGGAGATGGCCGTTCCGGACTCGCTGATGAGGTTCGATCTGGATTTCGACTACTCGGTGTTCGATACCAAATACGCGGGAGCCGCCGACTTCGCCCCCTATCTTATGGAGATGAGGCCCCAGAGGGAGGTCTACACAGGCCGGAAACTCTTCGTGAAGGCCGGAGCCGGACTCGCGCTCAAGACTTTCGGCAAGGTGGTGTTCAGCCCCGAGATAAAGGGCCCGTTCTACATCAATATCGGTGGGGACCACAGCGGATACTTCGGCAAATACCATTACATCGACCAGTATTCACTCAAACGCTCTGACTCCGATCCCAAGACCTACTCGGGATATGACATGGCCAACAGCGCCGGAGTCGCGGGAGGATACGACTGGGTCGGCGGAGGACTCTCTTTCAATGTCGGATACGAAGGTATCCATACCAAATCCTTCCTGACGAAAACGGGTATGAACCTTTTCGACGGCACCGTACAGCTGGCCTCCAATACTGACGAGGACAGGACCTTCCTTTATGCCGCGAAGGCGGACGTGAAGTTCGGCAAGGATTCCTACGAATGGAACAACGCCAGCCTCGGCCTTCTTGATGTGAATTTCGAGGGAACTTTCGGTCCCAGGTTCAATTACAACAACTCCATCCTCGCTGACGTCGCTTTCCAGTACAATCTCTACAACGGGCAGTTCGACGCCAAGGTCGGTCAGGTCGCCATAACCCCCAAATACGTCTACAGCAGCGAATACTTCCGCGCTTCTCTCGGAGTGAGGTTCGCTTATGTGTTCAATTCGGGAGACCCTTACATGGGATTCCAGATCGGTAAGTTCAATAGCCAGATATTCTATCCCGACGTGAGGATCGACTACCAGGCAGTCCCCGGAAAACTGAACCTTTTCGCCGCGGTAACGGGTAAGGATGTGGTGAATTCCTACACGTCGATAAAGAGGAACTTCCATTTCTTCAACGCGTGGATGGGAATGAACGTTTCGCCTCTTCTGGACAATACGCGCATTCCGCTCAGGGCTGAAGCCGGACTCGAGGGCAATTTCTCCTCAAAGTTCCGTTACCATCTCTCCGGAGGGTACTCCAAGGTCCGCAACGGTCTTCTCGACGCCATGCTGTCGGATGAATCCGGAGTGACTTACCAGAAGTACAACCTCATCTTCGGAGACCTGCGCTTCGCCTATGACGGCAAACCCGTCCTTGTCGACGGAGGGCTCGACGTCAACGTCACGGACATCTACAAGAAGGAAAGGACCGCTTTCGAACCCGCCAAGTTCAGCGGTGACCTTCGTGTGAGATACAATTACCGCGACAGGATCATCGGCGGTATTTTCGCGGAAGGCGCTTCCGCAAGAAGGGGACACGACATGGGAGGATACGAACTGAAGATCCCCGGATTCGTCAATCTCGGTCTTCAGGCCGAATTCGCGTTCTCGAGGAAGATCTCCTTCTGGGCCGAAGCCGGCAACCTTCTGAACATGAACATCCAGCGTCATCCGATGTATTCGGATCCGGGACTGAGCCTCATAGGAGGAATCATCCTCAATCTGTAGGGAGTGGCGCTTTCTTCTTACAAAGGGCGGTTCCTTGGCGGGAGCCGCCCTTTGCCGTGGGGTGGGCGAAGAGCGGAAAGAATGCCCGCAGGGGAGGATTGAGGGGAGTTTTCCGTAGGAAAAAGGAGTCCTTCCATCCTTGATAGAACCGATTATTTTGTGTACATTTGCATGTTTTATGGGCACCATGCCATCATGCCCGTGAAGATACCTTTCCGCACATGGGGGAACGTATTGAGCCATATCTCTTTACATTGCTTCTCCGGTGCGAAGATGGCTGACACGAAAAAAGTTTTTTTAGTTATAGATGGACAACGAGCAGATGAAAGCGGCGGAACAGCAGTATTCCGCGAGTAGTATCCAGGTTCTCGAAGGACTCGAGGCGGTCCGCAAGAGACCTTCAATGTATATCGGTGACGTAGGGGAGAGGGGACTTCATCATCTTGTATATGAGGTGGTGGACAACTCCATAGATGAGGCGATGGCCGGATTCTGCACCGATATCGAGGTGACGATAAACGAAGACAATTCAATAACGGTAAAGGATAACGGACGAGGCATCCCTACGGGAATGCATCCCAAGGAGCACCGCTCCGCCCTTGAGGTCGTTCTTACCGTCCTTCATGCCGGAGGTAAGTTCAACAAGAACAGCTACAAAGTATCAGGTGGTCTGCACGGAGTGGGTGTATCCTGCGTGAACGCCCTTTCCGATCTCCTCATCGCTGAAATCCACCGTGAGGGCAAGATCCACGTCCAGAAATACTCCAAGGGCAAACCCACAACCCCGGTCGAGGTCGTAGGAGAGTGCGAGGACACCGGTTCCATCATCACCTTCCATCCCGATGCCACCATCTTCACCCAGACCATCGTCTACAAGTACGAGACCCTTGCGGCGAGACTCCGTGAACTGGCATACCTCAACAAGGGAATCCGCATCACCCTTACCGACCTCCGCTCTCTCGTGGACGAGTACGTCGAGGACGAGAACGGTGAGAAGAAGGCTACAGGAAAGCAGATCCACCGTGCCGACGTGTTCTATTCGGAGAACGGTCTGAGCGAATTCATCAAATACCTTGACGCCGGTGCCGAGGAACTCATTCCCGAGCCTGTCTGCGTCACTTCCGACAAGGTGATTCCCATCGACATCGCCCTCCAGTACAATACCGGATACAGCGAGAAGATCTATTCTTACGTCAACAACATCAACACGATAGAAGGCGGAACCCACCTCCAGGGATTCAAGATGGGACTCTCCCGTTCCCTGAAGAACTACGCTGAGAAGAACAACCTCCTCGCCAAGGCGAAGGTCGATCTCGCTCCGGAAGATTTCCGTGAGGGACTGACCGCCGTCATTTCCGTGAAGGTCGCCGAGCCTCAGTTCGAGGGACAGACCAAGACCAAGCTCGGTAACCCCGAGGCCACATCCGCCGTTTCCCAGGCCACCGCAGCCGCGATGGACCTCTATCTTGAGGAGAACCCCAAGTTCGCGAAGATCATAATCGAGAAGATCGTCCTTGCGGCTACCGCACGTAACGCCGCCCGCAAGGCACGTGAAATGGTCCAGCGCAAGACCGTCATGACCGGAGCCGGAATGCCCGGAAAACTCGCCGACTGCTCCGAAAGGGATCCTTCGAAGTGCGAACTCTTCCTCGTTGAGGGAGACTCAGCAGGCGGAACCGCCAAGCAGGGCCGCGACCGCCGTATCCAGGCCATCCTTCCTTTGAGGGGTAAGATCCTCAACGTGGAGAAAGCGGCCGGAGACCGCGCCTTCGATTCTGAGGAGATCAGGAACATCTACACGGCACTCGGAGTTTCCGTGGCTGTGGAGGACGAGTCCGGAGAGAAGAAGATGGACCTCAGCCGTCTGCGTTACCACAAGGTCATCATCATGACCGATGCCGATGTCGACGGTAGCCATATCGCGACCCTCATCCTCACCTTCTTCTTCCGTTACATGTTCGACCTCATCAAGAACGGATATGTATACCTCGCCACACCTCCTCTCTACCTTGTGAAGAAGGGCAAGGAGGAAGAGTACTGCTGGACCGACGCCCAGAGGGCTGAAGCCACCGCAAGGCTCGGAAAAGGCTCCGACAAGGGTGTCACCGTCCAGAGGTACAAAGGTCTCGGTGAAATGAGCGACCAGCAGCTCTGGGACACCACCATGGACCCGAACAAGAGGCTTCTCCGCCAGATTACGATAGAAAACGCCGCTGAGGCTGAAAGGACATTCTCCATGCTCATGGGTGATGATGTCCCGCCCAGGCGCCAGTTCATTGAAGAGAACGCCCACTACGCCAACATCGACGCATAGGGCTTCAAAATACGTGTACAGAATTTTTAAATCTTTAATCATCCAATATTATGCTTGATATTTTTGATAGGATATCCCGCGATTCAGGCGGTCCCATCGGACAGTATTTCGAGCAGGGCTTCGGATACTACATGTATCCCCGTCTCGAAGGAGAACTCGGCCCTCACATGACTTTCAACGGCATTCCGGTGCTCAACTGGAGCCTCAACAACTATCTCGGACTCGCCAACCATCCCGAGGTCCGCAAGGCTGACGCCCAGGGCGCTGCCGATTGGGGACTCGCTTATCCTATGGGTGCCAGGATGATGTCCGGCCACACCCGTTATCACGAGAAACTCGAGAAGGTGTTCGCTGACTTCGAGAAGAAGGAGGACGCTTTCCTCTTCAACTTCGGATACCAGGGAATCGTTTCCGCCATCGACGCTCTTACCGCAAGGCATGACGTCATCGTATACGACGCCGAGTGCCACGCCTGCCTCCTTGACGGAATCCGTCTCCATATCGGAAGCAAATACAAATATCGCCACAACAACATGGCCGACTGCGAGAAGGTTCTCGCCAGGGCATGCGCCGAGGCAGACGCCAACGGCGGCGGGGTCCTCCTCATCACCGAGGGTGTCTACGGTATGACCGGAGCTCTCGGAAAACTCGACGAGATCGCAGCCCTCAAGAAGAAATACCAGTTCAGGATCCTCATCGACGATGCACACGGATTCGGACTCCTCGGAGAGCACGGAAGGGGAACTTCTGAGCACTTCGGTGTGATGGACGAGATCGACCTCTATATCGGTGCATTCGCGAAGTCAATGGCTTCCATCGGAGGTTTCATCGCTGGTCCTCACTCCATCATCAACTATCTGCGCGCCAACATGCGTTCCCAGATGTACGCCAAGTCTCTTCCCATGGCCTTCGTCATCGGAAACCTCAAGCGTATGGAGATTATCGATTCCCCCGAGGGTGACGAACTCCGCCGCAAGTGCTGGCAGATCACCCACGCCATCCAGGACGGCTTCAAGGCTGAAGGCTTCGACATCGGTGAGGCTGAGGCTTGCGTTACCCCCGTCCACATCAAGGGAGGTGTCGCCCAGGCTACCAAGATGGCAAAAGACCTCAGGGAGAACTACAAGATCTTCTGCTCGATGGTCATCTATCCCGTCATCCCGAAGGGCATGATCATCTTCAGGATCGTCTGTACAGCCGCCCATACGATGGAGGATGTCGAGTACACACTCAAGGCGTTCAAGGAAATCAAGGCGAAACTCGATGCCGGCGCATACGACGGTGACGACATCGCCGCGATGACCGTGAAATAAATTTCATCTCCCCGTTCCCTCCGGACAGACCGTTGAAGGGGCGGGGAATTTTCACTTTTGTCATGGACACTACTTATTTCAAGGACAAAGTGGTCATCATTACAGGAGCCAGCTCGGGAATCGGGTTGGCTTCAGCACGCTTGTTCGGCTCCTACGGAAGCCGTGTGGTGATGGCTGCAAGAAGTTACGGCAAACTCCAGGAACTTGCTCCTTCGGTCAGCTCCGACCCCGAAAAGGTCCTCTGCGTCAAGACTGACGTTTCGAAGGAGGAGGATTGCCGCAATCTTATCGATGAGACTGTCCGCAAATTCGGTCGCATAGACATCCTCGTCAACAATGCCGGCCTTTCCATGAGGGCGATGTTCAAGGATCTGGACCTCTCGGTCATCAAATCCCTGATGGACGTCAATTTCTGGGGCACTGTTTACTGCACCAAGTTCGCCCTTCCGTACCTTCTCCAGACGAAGGGCTCCGTCGTGGGAGTGATTTCCATAGCGGGATATTCGGCCCTTCCGGCCAGAACAGGATACTCCTCTTCGAAGTATGCGATAAGGGGATTCCTGGACACCGTGAGGATCGAGCATCTCAAGGACGGACTCCATGTGATGGTCTTCGCTCCCGGATACACTTCCTCCAACGTCAGGAACGCCGCCCTCGTAGCCGACGGCTCCGCCCAGGGTGAGACCCCTCTTGACGAAGGGAAACTGATGAGCGCCGAAAAATGTGCGGAGTATCTTGCCACGGGCCTGTACCGCAGGAAGAACAAGATGACTCTCACCACTTTGGGGAAAGCTACGGTTCTGGCTCACAACCTTTTCCCCAATCTTACCGACCGTCTCACTTACTGGTACATTTCCAGGGAAGCGGGAAGTCCTTTCAAATAGGACAAAAAATTCTTTCATTGAATGCAGAAGATGACATTTCCCACCGGGAGCAGGATCTATATCGCTCTCGCCGCTCTCCTTCTTTTCCTCCTGGCGATAATGCCGAGGGGAGGGAAGTTCAACTATGATTACAAGAAAGGTTCCCCGTGGGCCTATGAGACTCTTGTGTCCCAGTTCGATTTCCCTATCCTCAAGACCGAGGAGCAGATCCAGAGCGAGATGGATGCCGCCGGGTCGAGTGTCGTCCCTTATTACAGGTTCAACGAGCAGGTTTCGTCCAAGGCGCTGAAAAGCGCCGAGGAACTGGACCTCGGCTCGCATGAGAATCTCCGTCCCACCCTCACCCGTTCGCTCAGCTTCGTCTACTCCAGGGGAGTGATGGCGGACATGTCCTCGGACAAGAACTCCGCCACTTCCGGAGTCATCCTCGTCCAGAGGGACAAGAGGGCGACCAGAATGCCGGCGGAGGACGTGTATACGGTTTCTACGGCGACATCGAAGGTCATATCCGACATAAAGAGGGTTTATCCCAGGGATGACGCCGACTCGCTGATAACTTCATGCGGAGTGCTGGACCTCATCACCCCGAACCTTTTCTACGACAAGGAGAGCACCGATCTGGTGCACGCCCAGAGCGTGGATTACATTTCCACGACCCAGGGGTTCGTAAGCGCCGGACAGACAATCGTTTCGAGCGGGGAGATAATAACCGCCGAAGTGGAGCAGATGCTCGACTCCTACAAGAGGGAGTTCGAGACCTCGATGAGCTACTCCGGACCGAAGTTCTTCCTTTGGGCCGGTAACGGGATAGTCGCGCTTGCGATAGTGGTACTTCTGTTCCTCAGCCTTCTTTTCACTTCTCCGGACATATTCGGCAACTGGAACCGTTTCCTGTACATAATCTTCCTTGTGGCCCTGGCGGCAACGGTCACCTTCATCTTCGAGAAGGCTGAGACCAATCTTCTGTACCTGGTGCCTTTCCAGCTTTTCGCGATGTACCTTCTGGCGTTCTTCCGCAAGAGGGTCGTCATGCCGGTGTACATCGTGCTTCTTCTCCCGCTTCTGATATTCGCTCACAACGGAATTGAACTTTTCGTCATCTTCCTGGTGGCGGGATTCGTGATGATGCTGGCCTTCGGCCACTTCAACAAGGGTTGGAGCCAGTTCATAACGGCCTTCATCGTGTTCTTCGCGGCTGCCGTCACGTTCATCGGATTCCGTTTCGTCAATGACGTCAGGGGAGTAGCCGGAATGTCGAAGATGGTCTACCTTTTCCTCGGAACGCTCATTTCCGTGGCGGGATACCAGTTCGTGTTCCTTTTCGAGAAACTCTTCGGTCTTGTTTCGAACCAGAGGCTCCTCGACCTTTGCGACACGAACAATCCTCTCATCGTGAACCTTTCGCACAAGGCGCCGGGAACTTTCCAGCATTCGCTTCAGGTGATGAACATGTCCGAGGCGGCCGCAAGGAGCATAGGAGCCGACGTCACCCTCGCCAGAGCCGGGGCCCTGTACCACGACATCGGAAAGACCGTCAATCCTCTTTGTTTCATCGAGAACCAGAATCCTTCCCTCGGAAAGGACTATCACGATCACCTTTCATACGAGCAGAGTGCGCATGACATCATACGCCATGTCTCCGACGGACTGGATCTTGCGAAAAAGCACGGTCTTCCCGAAATCGTCCAGGAGTTCATCCTTTCACATCACGGCACTTCCGTGACGACTTACTTCTACAACAAGTACGTCAACGAAGGGGGAGATCCGGACAATGTGGCGCCGTTCCAATATACCGGCCACAAGCCTACGACCAAGGAACAGTCCATCGTGATGCTGTGCGATTCCCTCGAGGCGGCGTCCCGTTCTCTCAAGGACACCTCTGCCGAATCTTTCGACAAGTTCGTCGAAGGGATGGTCTCTTCCAAATCCCGTCAGGGACAGCTGGATGACTCCGATCTTACGCTCCGTGAACTCGAAATCATCAAAAAAGTGCTCAAAGAGTATCTCAAACAGATATATCATGAGCGTATTGAGTATCCCAAGCGTCAGCAGTAATTGACTTTTTCCGCATTTCTCCTTATCTTTGCGGACTTTTCACACCCTGCGGGGTTTAGAACAGAAACAATACATTTACACAATATGAATATCACAAAGAATCAGATTGATGAGCTCAGCGAGCAGATAGTCATCAACGTTGAGGCAGCTGACTACGCTGCAGAGGAGGAGAAGTACCTCAAGAGCGCCAAAAAGACAGCCGATTTCAAGGGCTTCCGCAAAGGAATGGTCCCCATGTCACTCGTGAAGAGGGTCTATGGCGAAAGGGCACTCGTCGAGGCCGTGAACAAGGTCATCAGCGATGCGATAAACGATTACCTCAAGAACAATCCCAAGCCTTACTTCGGTGAGCCTATGGCCAGCGACGAGCAGGATGACAACGTATGGGAGAGCGGAAAGGATTTCACCTTCAAGTTCGACCTCGGTTATTCCACTCCGATAGATTTCGAGATCTCCAAGGATGACAAACTCCCCGTTTATGAGATCGGTATCTCCGACGAGGCCGTCGCCGAGATGAAGGCCAACATGCTCAGCCAGATGGGTTCCCAGCAGGAAGGCGAAGCCGCCGGTGAGGAGGACTTCATCATCGCTGACCTCAGCCAGGAGGGAGAGAACGCCAAGAACGTCGAGGGGGCTTACATCGCCGTCCGCAGCGTCGAAGGTGAAGCCAGGAAGAATTTCCTCGGTGCCAAGGCCGGTGACGAGTTCACCGTCAACGTCAACGAGGCTTTCACGAACGACACTGACCGTGCCGCCATGCTCAAGGTGAAGAAGGAAGAGCTCGAGGGTATCGACCCTATCTTCAAAGTGAAGGTCGTCAACGTCAAGACTTTCGTTCCCGCTGAGGAGAGCCAGGAAGTCTACGACAACCTCTTCGGTAAGGACAAGGTCCACAACTCTGAGGAGTTCGACACCGCAGTCCGCGAAAGGCTCGCGGAGAACTACCGCCAGGAGGCCGACTACCGTCTTTCCAATGACCTGAGGGACTATTTCACCGCCAAGGCAGGTGTCAAGCTCCCCAAGGACTTCATCCGCAAGTTCCTCATCAAGAACAACGAAGGCAAGTTCACTCCCGAGCAGATCGATGAAGAACTTCCCAAGTTCCTTACAGATTTCGCCTGGAGGCGTGTCCGTGGCTATGTCCTCGACAAGTACGATGTGAAGGTCGAGCAGAAGGATCTCGAGAGCGCCGCTATCGCCAGGGTATCCTACCAGTATGCGATGTACGGTCTTTCAAATGTTCCCGAGGACTTCATCCGTGACGCCGCCAAGAGGATGCTTGCTGACGAGAGCCAGTCCGACGTTATCCTCTCCATGGTGGAGGACAAGAAGTGCACCGACGTCCTCAAGGAGAACATCACCCTTGATCCCGTTGCAATCACTGTTGAAGATTTCCGCAATCTTCAGTAAAAAAACCGGACTTTCCGGGTATATTGTTAAGGGTGTGCCCAATGAAGGTACACCCTTGCCTTTTTCCCGATTGTCATTTCGTGACGGTTTGGCAGAAGTCCTTTCTTGCATAATTGTTGCAATGAAGTAAGTGCCTTCACTTGGGCGAAATGACACGTAAAACATCAGAATAATGAACAATAACTCAGAATTCCTCAAATTCGCGACCCGCGGCATGGGCATCAGCTCCATGACAATGCACCGCTACGCTACAGCCGTAGAGAACTCCTACATCAATCCCTCCATCATCGAGGAAAGAAAACTCAATGTCGCAAGCATGGACGTTTTCAGCCGCCTTTTGATGGACAGGATCATATTCCTCGGCGTTCCCATCGACGATGATGTCGCGAACATCATACAGGCGCAGCTCCTTTTCCTCGCCTCGACTGATTCTTCAGCCGACATCTCGATGTACCTCAACACTCCCGGCGGACAGGTCTCTTCCGGACTCGGCATCTACGACACCATGCAGATCATCGAGCCCGATGTCGCGACCATCTGTACAGGTATGGCGGCTTCGATGGGTTCCGTCCTCCTGTGCGCAGGAACCAAAGGCAAGCGTTCTGCGCTCCCTCACTCAAGGGTCCTCATCCATCAGCCCCTCGGTGGCGCTCAGGGTCAGGCTTCCGACATCCTCATCGCGGCTCAGGAAATCGAGAAGATCCGTACCGAACTGTTCAACATAATTTCCGAACACACCGGTCAGCCTTTCGAGAAGGTGTTCGCGGACGGTGACCGTGACTACTGGATGACCGCCAAGGAAGCCCTCGACTACGGAATGGTCGACGAAATCCTCACCGGAAAGAAATCCGTCAAATAATCATGGCATCATCCGGTAGGAAAGGAAGCGGAAGGCACTGCATGCTGTGCGGGAGGTCCGAAAACGAGGCCCCCTTCCTGCTGCAGGGCATTTCCGGCTGCATATGCAGCGACTGCGTGAAACTGGCTTACGAATACGTCGCCGAAATGGAGGGGACTTCCAAGGCAAAGAAGTCCGCCCCCCAGAAGGTCGAAGCCCTTATGAAGCCCCGCGAGATGAAGGCTTTCCTGGATGACTATGTCATCGGACAGGACAGGGCCAAGAAACTTCTCAGCGTGGCCGTATACAACCATTACAAGAGGATAAACCATAATCTCGGCGGAGACTCCAAGGACGGCGTCGAACTCGAGAAGTCCAATATCCTGATGGTGGGTCCCACCGGAACGGGAAAGACCCTCATAGCGAGGACGATAGCCAAGATGCTGAACGTCCCCTTCACGATCGTCGACGCTACTGTTTTGACGGAAGCCGGATACGTGGGTGAGGATGTGGAAAGCATACTTACCCGTCTTCTTCAGGAAGCCGACTTCGACTTGGCGAAAGCCGAGAGGGGAATCGTCTTCATCGACGAAATCGACAAGATAGCCCGTAAGAGCGACAACCCTTCCATCACGAGGGACGTCTCCGGAGAAGGTGTGCAGCAGGCTCTCCTCAAGCTCCTTGAAGGAAATGTCGTGAACGTACCCCCGAAAGGAGGCCGCAAGCATCCCGAGCAGGAGTTCATCCACGTGAATACCGAGAACATCCTCTTCATCTGCGGCGGAGCGTTCGAGGGAATCGAAAGGAGGATCGCCCAGAGGCTCAATACTCAGGTCATCGGCTACGGAAGCTCGAAAACCCAGAAGGTCGACAAGGAGAATCTCCTCCAGTATGTTTCCGCACAGGATCTGAGGGCCTACGGTCTCATTCCCGAAATCATCGGAAGGCTTCCGGTCGTGACGTACCTTGACCATCTGGACAGGGCTGCCCTGAGAAGGATCCTCACCGAGCCCAAGAACGCCATCATGCGCCAGTACGAGAAACTTTTCGAACTGGACGGAATCAGCCTCACTTATGACGATGATGTCCTGGACCTTATCGTCGACACTTCGATAAAGAACAAATTGGGCGCCAGGGGCCTCCGGTCCATATGCGAGAAGATATTCGATGACGCGATGTTCGAAGCTCCTTCATCGAGGAAGAAGACCTTCCATGTCACGAAGGAGTATGCGGAGTCGCATCTGAAAGACGAACTGTAATGATACCCGGGAGGGGAGTACGGCCGGATATTTGCTGTACTCTCCTTCCGGTTAATATTGATTGATATGAAAAAATTGGCATTGCTTATCGCACTGGTTCTTCCCGTGCTTTTTTCATGCTCCAAGTCCGAACCCGAATTCCATAAGGGCGAACCCCTCAGCGCTTATGTGGGAGGAGAAAAAATAACCTCGCAGCTGGTCATCGGAACCGGCAGCGTTTTCACGTTCGGTTTCGATATCGTGGGCGGAACTTCAAACAAACACTCCGTCACCGTGGCCGACCAGTCCGTCGTCGAGTGCTCCTATCTCAAACCGGGAACGGTGCATTGGGACGGTCTCAACTATGTGGCATATGCCCAGGTTACGATCTATCCGAAGAAGGAAGGCATCACGACAATTACGGTGAGCGATACCGAATCGGGGGAGAAGATGATCGTACCTGTCGAAGTCAGAAAGTCGAACTTCGTCTTCCCGATCAAGACTTCAAAGTGGAATGAACTTCCCGACGGCGGAATCGCATACCTGTGGTTCACGAAGAATTCCGCGGATCCGAAGATCTATCTGATGGACAAGGAACTCAACACCTATTCGGTGTGGACGTACAAATTCATAAACTACACCGCCTCTCTCGAGAGGAGCGGAATGTTCCTCCATATGGAGAAAATCGCCGGTATCATGGGAACCCCGCTTGAGGAAGGCGCCGAAGTAGTCAAGGACTGGAAAGTGATGTTCAACCAGAACGGGGAGGTCACTTCCGCCGAATCCGCCATCTACACTCTCTTTGATGACCTCAAGATGATCGAGACGAAGGCCGATGAAGTGTACAACTATCTCCTGGTCGATCCGGACACGAACGAGACGTCCGTAGTGCTCGACCTTCCTTCCGAAGGTTACCTCGACCTCTAATCTTGGGTATTTCGTTGTAAAAGATTATATTTGTGCCTGCCTCCCGGCAGGCATTTTTCTTTTCTTCCACAATGTCGATGAAACAATACATTTCAGAAAACGAAGGGCGGTTCTTCGATGAACTGTTCTCTCTTCTGAGAATCCCTTCGATCAGCGCCAAACCGGACTATAGACCCTACATGCTCAAATGCGCGGTCCGCCTTACCGAACTTCTGAAGGAAGCGGGAGCGGATGAAGCCTCGGTGTACAACACCGACGGGAATCCCGTCGTGTTCGCTCAGAAGATAATTGACCCTTCGGCCCAGACGGTCCTCGTGTACGGACATTATGACGTGCAACCGCCCGAGCCATTGGAAAAATGGAGGACCGCTCCGTTCGAACCTGTCATTCTGGATGACCCCCAGACAGGGGAGAAGGCGATTTACTGCCGTGGCGCGAACGACGACAAGGGACAGCTCTTCATGCACATAAAGGCCTTCGAGTATCTTGTCAGGACGGGACAGCTCCGTCACAACGTGAAGTTCATCTTCGAAGGTGAGGAAGAGATCGGTTCACCCTCTCTTCCCAAGTGGGTCAGGGAGAACAAGGACATGCTCAGCGCCAATGTGATACTTGTTTCCGACACGACGATGATATCCGACAAGGTTCCGTCGATCAATTGCGGTATGAGGGGACTGGCATATCTTGAGGTTACGGTCACAGGGCCGAACAAGGATCTCCATTCAGGCCATTACGGCGGTGCGGTAGCGAACCCCATCAACGTTCTCTGCGACATGATTTCTTCCCTCATCGACAAGGACGGAAGAGTGACTGTCCCGGGATTCTATGACAAGGTTGTGGAACTTTCCGACGAGGACAGGGCGCAGCTCTCGAGGGCTCCCTTCGACATGGAGGAATACAAATCCTTCCTCGACATAAATGAAGTCAAGGGCGAGAAAGGCTACACTACGATGGAGCGCACCGGAATCCGTCCGTGCCTCGACGTATGCGGCATCTGGGGCGGATACACCGGCGAAGGCGCCAAGACGGTCCTTCCTTCGACAGCCCACGCCAAGATATCGATGAGATTGGTCCCCAACCAGAAGAGCGACGAAATCACCGAACTCTTCACAAGGCACTTCCTCTCGATCGCCCCTCCTTACGTCAAAGTCTCCGTCAAGCCATGCGAAGGAGGAAACGGTTTCCTCATTCCCATCACTTCGAGAGCTTACCAGGCTGCATCGAGGGCAATGGGGGAAGTCTACGGAATAGAGCCCGTACCCAGCCGTGGAGGCGGAAGCATAGCCGTTCTCGCCGACATGCAGGAAATCCTCGGGATCGATCCTCTTCTGATGGGTTTCGGTCTGGAGAGGGATACCATCCATTCCCCGAACGAGAGTTATCTCCTGCGTCAGTTCTTCGCGGGGATGGAATCCATCGCCCTATTCTACAAGTATTACGCTAACGAAGATTTTTAACAATTAATATGACAACAGACCAGCTTTACGCCCAGGCTCTCGCCA
>ODAI013834723.1_pt1 | contig 28825 bp, 18 predicted proteins | sample 1539321 | NCBI WGS metagenome assembly ODAI01 (sample SAMN02144231, study PRJEB22623) | gut metagenome | biome: sheep rumen | host: Ovis aries | place: New Zealand
GAAACAATCAGCAAAATAGGAATCGTACCTGTTGTAAAACTTGACGATGCCAAGGACGCCGCACCTCTTGCAGAGGCTCTTTGCAAAGGCGGAATTCCCTGTGCGGAAGTAACTTTCAGAACAGGCGCTGCGGCAGAGGCTATTAAGATCATGACAAGCACTTATCCCGACATGATCGTTGGTGCAGGAACAGTACTTACCACCGAGCAGGTTGATAAGGCGGTTGAGGCAGGAGCAAAGTTCATCGTAAGCCCCGGACTTAATCCCAGGATCGTAAAATACTGCGTTGATAAGAACATTCCCATCACTCCCGGAGTAAATTCTCCTTCGGAGATTGAGACCGCCATCGAGTTCGGCCTTGAAGTCGTTAAATTTTTCCCTGCAGAGCAGAGCGGCGGCATTGCCAAGATCAAGGCTATGGCTGCTCCTTACGTAAATATGAAATTCATGCCCACCGGAGGCATCAATGCGGCAAATCTTACAACATATCTTGATTTCCCCAAGATCATCGCCTGCGGAGGTTCATGGATGGTTCCCGGCGACCTTATCTCATCCGGAGATTTCGGTAAGATCGAAGAGCTGACAAGAGAAGCCGTAAAGACAATGCTGGGATTTGAACTTGCCCACGTGGGAGTAAACACAGGATCCGAAGAGGAAGCTCTTAAAGCGGCTCAGAGATTTTCGTTTATATTCGGTCTGGATGTGAAAAACGGCAACAGCTCCGTTTTTTCCGGTAAGGCTGTTGAATTTATGAAAGAGCCCTATCTTGGCAAAAACGGACATATCGGCATCAGGACCAATTATGCCGACAGGGCATACAATTATCTGAGCACGGTGCTTGGCATTGAATTTGATGAATCCACAGCAAAAAGAGACGATAAGGGTAATCTTAAGGCAATATATCTCAAAGAAGAAATATGCGGATTTGCGGTCCATATAGTTAATAAGTAATGCAGATAACACATATGCTTAAAACAATTAAAGATTGGAGAAAAAATGGCTAAAGTAGTAACTATGGGTGAGATCATGCTCCGCCTCTCAACTCCCAATAACGAAAAATTTATCCAGGCAGACGAATTTGATATCAATTACGGCGGAGGAGAAGCCAATGTGGCGGTTTCTCTTGCCAATTACGGACATGACAGTGAATTCGTCACAGCCCTTCCCGATAACGAACTTGGTGACTGCGCCATAGCAGCTATGAGAAAATACGGAGTAAAAACAGATAATATTGCTCGCTGCGGTGAAAGGCTCGGAATTTATTATCTCGAGACCGGAAGCTCCATGAGACCTTCAAAGGTTGTCTATGACAGAGCTCATTCTTCAATATCAACGGCTGTTGCATCCGATTTTGACTTTGATAAGATCTTTGAAGGAGCCGACTGGTTCCATTTTACGGGCATAACCCCTGCGGTTTCCGATTCTGCAGCAGTTCTTACCGAGGAAGCACTTAAAGCTGCCAAGAAGCACGGTGTAAAGGTTTCCTGCGATCTTAATTTCCGTAAGAAGCTCTGGAGCTCTGAAAAGGCGCAGAAGGTCATGAAAGGACTCATGCAATATGTTGATGTCTGCATCGGTAATGAAGAAGATGCCAATCTGGTTCTCGGATACAAGCCCGGAAATACGGACGTTACCAGTGGAGATCTTGAGCTTCAGGGATATAGGAGCATTTTTGAGCAGATGGTATCCGATTATAATTTCGAATATTGCATCTCCTCATTAAGGGTAAGCCATTCCGCATCCGATAACGGATGGTCCGCATGCATTTATTCAAGGGACACCAAAGAGTTCTATCATTCAAAGGAATACTCAATACATCCCATCGTAGACAGAGTCGGCGGCGGAGATTCCTTTGCGGGAGGCGTTATCTGCGGTCTTCTTGACGGAAAAGACTTTAAGCAGGCACTTGAATTCGGAGTTGCCGCATCCGCTCTTAAGCATACCATTCCCGGGGATTTCAACCTTGTAAGCCGTAAAGAAGTTGAAACCCTTGCAGGCGGAGATGCATCCGGAAGAGTTCAGAGATAAATTGCTTTTTCGGTAAAGTTTATATGGTTTGACATATTTTCCTAATGGAAATATAATTTTACAGGTCCATCTTTGATGGACCTGTTTTTAAAGATGAAAAACGAGATCAAGACACCGATAATAATCAAGATACTGATGGTCATCGCATTTATTGCGATGGTTCTTATTATATTTCTTCAGCAGTTAAAGGTACCCTTTATGCTGGAGGATATTTACTATTCCAAAAATCTCGTCACCGGTGAACCCATTAAAGGTATTTCCGATATTTTCCAAAGTGCGGGCTGTATTTTTTACTGGAAGGGCGGAAGCGTGATCGCAGGATTTCTGCTTCAGGTGATCCTTATCTCGGGCGGATATGTTGCGGATATTCTTAATATCCTGGTAATGATTGGATGTGCCCTTCTTATCTTTGCTCCTGCCAAGGCTTCCCACCAGAGGATCTTTTTCACCGTTTTCGCGTTTCTGATGCTCATTTGTCTTAATGCTAACTGGAGCAATTCTTATTTCAGGCAGTTCATGACGGTATATTTTTTCTATCCTTCTCTGCTCATGTTATCTCTCCTTAAGATATGTACGGCGATCCTTGATGCCCCCGATCCTGTTGAAAAGATTTCGGTTCCCAGAATAGTCTCATTATCAGCGGCAGCATTTTTTGCGGGAGCCTGGTCGCCTTCCTACGGCATCATATGCGGATCCACCCTTGCACTTGTTGTATATTTCAGAAGCCTTGAGAAGAAAAAACTTGATAATAAGGGATTCATCATTCCGATAGCTTTCTGCCTGCTTGGGCTTATCCTTTATATAGCGGCTCCCGGTAATTACGAGAAGGGTTCTGTTTTAATGACATCTTATATAGATGCCGATGTATATCCTTCAGTTGTCCTTGCTCTTGTGGTACTTGCCATTTACGTTAAGATCGGAGGCACGTTAAAGCCTTCTCAGTATCTTATATATGCGGTTTTGCTTATAAGCGTAGCTCTTTCATTTGTAACGCTTGTGCTTTTGCCTTTTGCTCCAAACGGGGCTCTTCTTTGTACCATGATCCTGGGCATTGCCGCATACTGTAATATGTTTTATTCCGTAAATCTTATATCCGGCAGATATCGTCTGTACGGTTACTTTTTGTGTGCCGTTGCACTTATGTATGATGTATTTGTGATCCTCGAGTCACAGCTTGGAGTTGAGTAGATTCTTGAAGATGTCTTCTTTTGAAAAAGAAATACCCAAGGAGCGTTTTTCAGCCATATGGTATCCCATAATAAATGTGGTGATGCTTCTTGTTTTCATACTCAAATTCTATCAGTTCGGGCATGATTCATATGAGTTTTCTCTTGTTAACGGACTTATCGGTGTTTTCCTGTTCGGTTTCGCAACACTTTTATTTTCGTATTGTTCCGGCTCCAGAAGTCTTGGTTCGTATTCAAGGTTTCTTATCCTTTATATTGCATTTGTTCCCCATCTGAAATTCAATTATTTCAGACGTCTCCTTGATCTTTCATATACCTTCGGAATAAGGGATCACAGCTTCAGTGAAAAGTGGAAGGGCGGTATTGCGCTTCTTCTTTCTGATGTGTCGGAGTATTTAAGGATCCTTCTTCCCATGACTATACTTATGCTGGGCGCCGCCATTTACGATAAGTTCCCCAAGATGTATAAGATACTTATTACCTGTATAGTCATACTGATCATTCTTATTTACGTTTTTGAGGGGACTGTAAATCTGTGCAAATACGGAATTGCCGTAATACTTGTCACCATGCTGTCCGATTGCTGGAACAAGATGAGAGTTGAGAAGGAGAGAACCCAGCAGGCACTTGTGCTATGGGCGGAGATCCTTCTTTATGCCGCCATGTTTGCCAAGGGACTGACTCTTATCGTGGCGTGAGGTTTTAGTGTTTTAGATGGTATTTTTCCCTTGATCCGGGTGACACGCAATATTTTGAAAAAAGGTTTAAAAACCCGAAAAAACTTTAAAATATTGTTGACAAGTGTTCTTTGATTTGATATATTATCGTTTGTTCGCGGAAGTGTTGGAATTGGTAGACAAGCAAGATTAAGGTTCTTGTGGCTGCAAGGTCGTGCGGGTTCAAGTCCCGCCTTCCGCATTCCAAATAGAAAATCCCCTTGAGGTAATTCCTCAAGGGGATTTTTCTATTTCGGAACGCCGAGGGCGTTCCGTGATCCCCGCCGGGTTCATATCTCGGGGCGCAGGGGTGCGCCCCTCGGTCGGTTCGGCGGGAAAAAGGTCCACCGGACCTTTTTCTTTTTCCGCCTCACCCCGCCTTCCGCATCCAAAACAGAAACCCGCAACGGGGCATATGGGATACGGTCTATATAATCAAAAAACATAGTGCTATAATGTCGTTATGTGTTAACGAGTATTTGAGAAGTGTTTGATGCGGACCTTAATGCTCTTGACAGAGCCGAACTGTTTCTCATGATTACGCCCGGCAGGAACGGTACTGCGGGAACCAATTGGGAACAGGGTTATATGTATGCCCGGAAGAAACCTATTGTCGTAGTCCAGATAACGGATGATGAAACCAGTCTTATGACATTTTGCTCAGCAGGAAGCTTTTATAATGCCGCTGTGGATACTCTCGAAGATACAATCCTTAATGCGGTAGAAAACAGCAGTCCAAGAAATAAATGTAAAACGATATTAACCTAAACATTATATAAGGCTTGACTACGCCGAACGGCTTATTATAGAATGAAACAAGAATAATTAAGCCGAACGGCGTATTTTTGCGCCTGTAATGTAAAATTTGTTCGAACGGCTTATTTTGGAGACGGATATGATAATAAACAAAGCTTCCGATTTTGGTAAAGCATTAAAACAGCGCAGAAAAGAACTGGGTTATACTCAGCGCTATATTTCTGAATTTACCGGTTTCAGTATCAGCTTTATTTCTGATCTGGAGAACGGTAAAAGTACAGCTGAGCTCGGAAAGGCTATTTATCTTGCAAATATGCTGGGACTTGATATAGCTGTTAGTGCGAGGGGAAATTGATGAGACATTACAATGTATATCTTGAATTAAACGGGTGTCAGGTAAGAGTCGGAGAAATTGAAGGTGACTTCTCTGATGATGCCCGTTTCTCATATTCTGAAGAATACATAGCAAGGAATGATTCCAGAGCTGTTTCTGTTTCTTTGCCTATACAGGATGAACCATTTTCACCCGAGCAGACAAAAGTCTTTTTTGAAGGTTTGCTTCCCGAAGGGTTTATGAGAAAGAGCATTGCTGCCAATATGCACTTTGATGAGAATGACTATTTGTCCATTCTTCAAAATCTCGGTAAAGAATGTCTTGGTGCAATCAGAATAGATGAGTTTGATAAGGTGCCGGAATCGGGGTATGAAGCTATAACTGAAGGACAGGTAGAGGCACTTGCCGCGGAAGGAACAACCAAATCCACGGAGATAGTGATCAAAACTCACTTATCACTTACGGGTGCTTCCGGAAAAGTAGGGCTCTACTATGACGATAAAGAAGGCAAGTGGTACCTTCCAAGCGGATTAGCTCCAAGTACTCATATCGTCAAGCAAAGCCACATCAGACTTGATGGCATAGTTACTAATGAACAGCTTTCTATGCTGACTGCCCGCAAGTGTGGAATAGATATTCCGGAAAGCTTTATTATCAATGCGGGAAGCGGAATTGATTCAGAAGTTCTATTTGCCACTAAGAGATATGACAGGATTATTGATGAAACATCACCATTGATTGGAAAACTGAAACGTCCATACAGAATACATCAGGAAGACTTTGCACAAGCCATGGGAATAGCATCTTCCTACAAGTACGAAAGAGAAGGACAAAGCTACGCCGGGAAGATGTTCGAAATAATTCGAAAATACGCAAGAAAACCAATGGAAGATCAGCTGCGGCTTTGGAACAGGATCGTATATAACTTTGTGCTTGGTAATACTGATGCTCATATTAAAAATTATTCTCTGCTTTACGATCAGAATATGGATGGACTCTCTCTTGCGCCTGCTTATGACATGATAAGTACTGTGATTTATGAGAGTGCTACGAAAGATATGTCCTTCAACATAGGGGGAATAAGAAATCTGGACGGTATAGATGAAGAAAGCTTTAAATCCCTGGCTTCTACTGCAGGAATTGGCGAAAAAATTGCTATGAGCAATTATTACGGTGTACTCGACAAATTTGAAAATGCGTTGTGTGAATCTGCAAAGGAATTGCAGGATACCGGTTATGTAAATGCGAGTGATATTGCTGAAAGAATACTTTTGGCACGAAAAAAGGTACTGTAAGCGGTTAAAGCTTCTAAGTGACCGATCCCGAAGAAAACGCCGAAATGTTTACGGGAGATTACTGCGACTATATCTGGAGCAGATAAGCATAGATTACGCACTTCATGGCAAGTTTTGATAAGTTATTTTAACTTAATTGTGCAAAAATATATGGGTAGTAGTAGATTATTTAATGGTTTGTTGACACCTTAATCTGAGTTTCCAGACATAGGAGCTGGTGGTTGGTAGGCAACGTAAAAATCAACCATTAAATGAGAATGTTCACTGCTGCGACAATGGCATTCCCATTTTCATCTTTTTTTCTTTTTTGTGGTAAAATACTAAAAATGGAGGTGTATGTTATGTCCAGAGCTACTCTTGAAGAAAAAATCAAATCGCTGCCTGATGCCTATATAGAAGATGTAGCATTGTTTATTGATTATGTTGTTTTTCGTGGTCAAAATGATCAAGCAGATAAAGCGACTAATCTTATGGATTTTTTTGGATGTGTATCACTTCCTGATGGCATGATTTTTCAAAAAGAGGTAAGAGATGAGTGGAATTGATTACCTTGCTGATACAAATGCCATTATATATCTGCTAAGCGGAAATGATTGTATGCGCCCTTATGTGACTAATACGATGTGAAAGTTGATATTGCTCAGATTCCTGATTTTTCGGTTCTTAAGACTGAACGAGGATTGTTTGATAATGTGAGAATTGATGAGAGCAGAACCTGCATTTATTGGAGTGACAGAGTTGATCTTCCCAGTGATACATTATTAGAATATGGATCGTTGATATAAACACTTGGAAGTTACTTTAAAGACCTATTTTTATGTATCTTAAAGATCCTTTACGGATATTTTATGAGTGATGTATTGAGGGATAAGGGAAAAATAAAAAGATTCTATTCAAAGATGCTGTTATACATCGCTGTAATGGTTTTTTTCGTGAGCGTTGTAATAGTTTATTACAGACATCTTGATTCTGAAACAAGAGAGAACATAGTCAGTAAGGGCAGGATCAATGCCCTTGAATCCTCTCACGAGATCGACAGCTGTATTTCTTCAAGTCTCGATATTCTTAAGCTTTCAGCATATACACTTGATAATATGATCACAGAGAAAAGACCCAGGGAGGAGATCCTGGATTTTCTTACCGACGAGACCGTTGCTGTCGGTAATTCTCTTATTGCGGATACCACCGGAGTGTACGGATATATTAACGGTGAGTATATGGACGGTTCGGGATGGGATCCCGGAGAAGGATATGACCCTACCGTCAGGCCCTGGTACATTGAAGGTATCGCAGGTGGCGGAGATATCGTAATCGTAGATCCTTATACTGATCTTGATACTGGAAGTGTCATGATCGCGCTTACCAAAACTCTCTGTGACGGAAAAAGCGTTGTTGGTATAGATATATCCATGGATTCGCTGCAGGCTGTTGTTGAAGAGCAGGTTGGAAGCAGCTTAAATTATGAATTTATAGTTAATTCCAAGGGTATAATAGTGGCCCATTCATTTGCAGACTTTATAGGGGATGATATCTTCCTGGATGAAGATCCCATTGCGAAGGCTATAGCAAGTCGCATCAAAAGTAATGCCGATGATAATTTCTATTTCAGGTATCAGGGAAGGGATTACATGGTCTATGTCATGCATCTTGATTATGGCTGGACCACGGTATCTGTCATCGATGCCACGACGCAGTTTTCAAATCTTAAGGGACCTTTGTATTTTACTGTCTTTATATCCATACTGATCATTGTCGTATTTGTCATTATCATGTTCTTCTCCATTAAGAAAGAAAACAGGGCGAGGACACTTGCCATAAAAAGCTCTCAGGCAGAGTCTGCCAATAAAGCCAAGTCATCCTTCCTTTCAAACATGAGTCATGAGATAAGGACTCCCATAAATGCCATCCTTGGAATGAATGAGATGATCCTCAGGGAGTCGGACGATGAATCTGTTCTTGAATATTCCGAAAACATAAAAAGTGCCGGAAATTCCCTTCTTGGGATCATCAACGATGTACTGGATTTTTCCAAGATTGAAGCCGGTAAGATTGAGATAATACCTGTGGATTACGATCTTTCATCTGTTATAAACGATCTTGTTAACCTGATACATAAAAGAGCGGGTGATAAGGGGCTGAAGCTGAGGCTTGATATTGATAAAAATATTCCCGGACGTCTAAGCGGCGACGAGGTCCGTATCAAGCAGGTGATCACAAACATCCTTACCAATGCCGTTAAGTATACGGAAGAGGGAAGCATCACCTTTGCTGTGGGTTACGAGGGTATAACAGGTGATGATGATTCCATTATTCTGAAAGTCAGGATAAGGGATACCGGAATAGGCATCAAAGAAGAGGACCTTAAGAGGCTGTTTTCAAAATTTGAAAGGATCGAAGAAGAAAGGAACCGGAACATCGAAGGAACGGGCCTTGGAATGAGTATTACCAAGTCTCTTCTTGAAATGATGGGTTCATCCCTTGTTGTAGAGAGCGTTTACGGTAAGGGCTCGGTTTTTTCCTTTGATCTTAAGCAAAGAGTAGTCAGCAGGGAGCCCATCGGTGACTACGAAGAAACATTCAGGCAGAATCTGAAAAAACATGAAGCATACAGAGGAAAATTCATTGCCGGGGATGCCAGGATACTTGTGGTTGATGATAATCCCATGAATCTTGTGGTGTTTAAAGGGCTTATCAAACAAACACTTATTAAGATCGATACCGCAAATGACGGTAACGAAGCCGTAAAGCTTGCCTCTTCAAATTCATATGACATTCTGTTCCTTGATCATCTGATGCCCGGTAAAGACGGTATCGAAACTCTCCGTGACATAAGAAATATTTCGGATGGGCCTAATATCAAAACACCCGCTGTCTGCCTTACCGCAAATGCCATATCCGGAGCCAGGGACATATATATTGAAGCGGGATTTGATGATTATCTTACAAAGCCCATTGATACGGAAAAACTTGAGGAGATGCTGCTTGATCTTTTGCCTCATGAGAAGATAGAACCATATACCGATGATAAGTTTAAAACCGATAATGATCCGGTGAAAAATGATTCTCTCTCAACAAATGAAAATACGGAAAGCAAAGACAAAATAAAGAGCCAAAACATAGGTGACGATGTTCCTGAGGAATTAAAACCTTTGCTTGGCTGCATGCTTATAGATATTAAATCGGGACTTAAAAACAGCGCATCCCCGGAAATGTATCTTGACGTGCTTAAAATCTATTATGATTCATATGATGATGTATCCTCGGAACTTAACCGCTTAATGGCCGAGGAAAATTTTGAATTATTTACTATCAAGATCCATGCGCTTAAGAGTTCATCACGGATAATAGGAGCAAAGGATCTCGGAGACTTTGCCCAAAGACTTGAAGATGCAGGTAAGTCCGGAAATTATGATCTCATCCGAAATGATCATGTTAAGTTCATGTCTGATTATTCTTTGCTCAGAGAAAAGCTCTCAAAGGTGTGCGTAAAAGAGGATAAAAACAAACCGTTGGCATCATCTGATTTTCTGCTTCTTAAATATGAGCAAATTTATCATGCGGCGGATGATATGGACTGTGACAGACTTGAAAGCATCTTCAGGGAACTTGATGAGTATATAATCCCCGAAGGCGAGAGAGTGGTGATGAAAAAACTAAGGACTGCGGTTTCGGAATTTAATTATGATCTCATAGTCGATCTGTTACCTTTTTGACGTAGTAAAATAATCAGCCGGTATATGATCCCGGTTTTTTATCTGAGTGATCAGCTGATATTTCAGTTAAGTATTTAACTTGTAAAATAACTGACAGGTTTAACGAAGGCAAAAAAATATGGATACCCGGAAAAGAAGCATTGTATTTACAAACGATCACTGCATAGGATGTAACAAATGTATCAAAGCCTGTAGTGCCATTGGGGCATGTGTTTCCACTGAGGAAAACGGCAAGTGGAGGATCGATGTAGACGGAAGCAAGTGTGTGGCCTGCGGAAGCTGTATCGATGTGTGTGTTCACGGAGCAAGGGAATTTTCGGATGATACCGAGAGGTTTTTTGAAGATCTGAAAAAAGGAGAGAAGATTTCTCTTCTTCTTGCCCCTGCATTTAAAGCCAATTATCCCGATGAGTATGAAAGTGTCCTGGGCGGATTAAAGGCTCTTGGCGCAGACCGTATTATAAGTGTTTCTTTCGGTGCGGACATAACAACCTGGGGATATCTTAATTATATTAAAAAATATGATTTTGCCGGAGGTATATCCCAGCCCTGTCCGGCAGTTGTTTCTTACATAGAAAGGTATCTTCCGGAGCTTCTTCCCAAGCTCTTTCCCGTTCAGAGCCCTCTTATGTGTGCTGCCATCTATGCGCGCAAAAAGATGGGTATTAAAGAAAAGTTTGCTTTCATCAGTCCCTGTATCGCAAAAAAACTTGAGATAGAAGATCCTCATAACGAGGGGCTCGTCCAGTATAATGTGACCTTCGAACATCTGATGAAATATGTCAGGGAACATGATATAAAGGGACCTTCAGCCCGTTCTGAGATCGAATACGGTCTTGGTTCTTTTTATCCCACACCCGGAGGCCTTGCCGAGAATGTCAAATGGTTCCTCGGAGATGATGTTTTTATCCGTCAGATAGAAGGTGAAAAGCATCTCTATGAGTGGATGCATGAAAACACAGACAGGATCAAAAATGAAAAGACTCCATTCCTTTTCATAGATGCTCTTAACTGTGAAAAGGGCTGTATCTGCGGAACCGCGGTTAATCCGGAAAGATCGAGAACGGATGATGCTCTTTATAATCTTCTTGATATAAGGGAAAAGTCAAAGAGATCGTCAAGCGGTAATGCATGGTCAAAACCTGATAAACCTGAAGAGCGCCTTGAAATGCTCAATGAGCAGTTTAAGGATCTTGATCTTAACGATTTCTTAAGAGGCTATACGGATAAATCCGCAGGATGTGCTTATCAGACGCCCGGTGAAGAGGCACTGGAAGAGATCTTTGTAAGCATGAACAAGCTGACGGAGGAGTCCCGTCACATAGACTGTACATGCTGCGGATATGAAAACTGTCACCAGATGGCCACGGCTATTTTTAACGGATTCAACCATAAGGAAAACTGTATCTACTATGAAAAAGCAAGAGTTCAGGAACTTGCTGTTGAAAAAGCCATTGCCGAGGAGGCAACCCAGGCTAAGAGCTCCTTCCTTGCCAATATGAGCCATGAGATCAGAACTCCCATCAATGCAGTGCTTGGAATGAATGAGATGATATTAAGAGAGTGTTCTGACAAGGAAATCCTTGCATATTCCGAGAATATCAGGTCTGCGGGAAATGCGCTTTTGGGACTTGTAAATAACATTCTGGATTTTTCCAAGATAGAAGCAGGCAGGATGGATATCGACCCTGCAGAGTATGATCTTTCTTCCGTTATAAACGATCTGGTCAATATGATACAGATAAGGGCGGATGACAAGGACCTTCTTCTGGATCTTGTTATTGATAAATCCATTCCAAAGATTTTATACGGGGACGAGATCCGCATAAAGCAGATCATAACCAATCTTCTTACAAACGCTGTCAAATATACGCAAAAAGGGTCTGTCACCTTTAAGATCGGATATGAAAAGAAAGATGATGAAAACATCCTGCTTAAGGTTACCGTAAAGGATACCGGTATCGGAATAAAGGAAGAAGATATTTCAAGGCTCTTTGTTAAGTTTGACCGCATAGAGGAAAGCAGGAACAGAAATATCGAAGGAACCGGCCTTGGAATGAACATAACCATGAGCCTGCTTGAACTCATGGGATCCACACTTGATGTTAAAAGTATTTACGGTGAGGGGTCGGAATTTGCTTTTTCCCTTGAACAGAAAGTCATCAGATGGGAAGAACTGGGAGACTTTGAACGTGCATATAAGAAAAATCTTGGAAGCAAGAAGGATTATCATAAGAAATTCACGGCTTCCGGTGCAAGGATCCTTGTCATGGACGATAATCCCATGAATCTTATGGTCCTTAAGAATCTCCTGAAACAGACTCTTTTGAGGATCGATACCGCAGATGACGGAGATGAAGGATTGATGATGTCCAATGTCGCAAAGTATGACATGATCTTTTTCGATCATATGATGCCCGGCAAGGACGGAATAGAAACCCTTCATGAAATGCGTTCACAGCAGTCAAACCCTAATCTTAAGACTCCCTGCGTCTGTCTTACTGCCAATGCCATATCCGGAGCAAGGGAACAGTATATTGCCGAAGGCTTTGATGATTATCTTTCAAAACCTATCGATGCCGAAAAAATTGAAAACATGCTGATCAGATATCTTCCCAAAGATAAAGTTGTCATTGAGGTTGTTCATGAAAAGGAAACTGACAGAGAGGAACAGAATGAAAACTGTATCCTTCCGGACGGACCTTTGAAGGAACTTAATAAATACAACTGGATAGATGTGCCGTCAGGTATCGCAAGCAGCGGTTCACAGGACGCATACATTCCTCTTCTTAAGATCTTTTATGATTCCCTTGATCAAAAGGCTGAGGAGATAGAAGAGCTTTATAATGAAGGGGACCTTAAGAATTACACAATCAAGGTTCATGCGCTTAAGAGTTCGGCAAGGATAATCGGTGCCCTTGAATTTGCCGAGAAAGCACAGGAACTTGAAAATGCAGGTAAATCCGATGATGAAGAATATATCCGTAAGCATCACGGACCGTTTATAGATGAGTTCAAAACCTTCAAGGATCCTATCGGAGAAGCACTCGGCATAAGTGCTGATTCAGGTGACAAGCCGGAAGCAGATGAAGAAATGCTTAACTCCAAGTTAGAAGAGATCAGGACTGCAGCTGATGATATGGACTGTGTGGCTCTTGAAGAGATCTTTGATGAATTGTCCGCATACAGCATACCTGCAGACAGAAAGGAACTCTTTGATAAAGTTAAGAGCGCTGCGGATGATTTCGATTATGATACCATCCTCGAACTTCTTGGAGAATAATACTCAAATATTTGTTTCTTTTGTGGGGGAGAAATGAAAGGTAACAAAAACGAAAAATTTATAATACTTTTAGTATCACTTGCATGTATAGGTCTTTCATTTGAAAGTGTGCTTATGGGATGGGAATTCTGGGTTCCGCCTCTTATCATAATGGGAACCATATCCCTCTGGGTCATGAACATTACGGAAAGACCGGTATATGAAGGCAGGATAGTCTATTATCTGATCTATGCCATGCTTGCCGCTTTTTTCCACGGTGTACATGAGACCAGCTTCTTTGACGTTGCTCTGGTTCTTGTCCTTGTCATGGTCGCATTTTCATTCTTTGATCGCATCTACATGATGAATGTGTTTTTTGCCGAATTCTTTGTCATCATGGGAATTCAGTTTTATCTTGCAAGTAAAGGACAGGGGATAGAATTCGATTCGCTCAATATCTCCAGAGTCATACTTCACATGATGATCGTTATCCTTTCTTACTCTGTTTGTGTCAGGGCGATAAGAAACAGACTTGAAGAAGAGGTTGTTGAAAAGGAAAAGGATGAGCGTATCGAATCCGTTGACGCTGATATGGAGGATTTCCTGACCAATATCTCCCACGAGCTCAGGACTCCTGTCAATGTCGTAAACGGTATGAGCGAGATCCTTCTTAAAAGTGATCACGGTCCCGAACTTTTATCCATCAAGGATGCGGGCGTCATTTTGTCGTATCAGATCGAGGATATCCAGGACTTTACCGAGTGTAAGAGAAGAAAAGTCATCCTTGAAGAAGAGGATTACATGACAACATCTCTTATAAATGATGTTGTCGTTGGTTTCAAGATCGGCGGAATGGGAAAGGGTCTTGAGCTTGTTGTGGATATTGATCCCATGATCCCAACTTCCTTAAGAGGTGATGTCAAGAAACTTCACAAGATGTTCAGACACCTGATGGTAAATGCCATAAAGTTTACCAAGCAGGGCGGTGTAAATATCAGGCTGTATTCAGAAAAGACCGATTACGGTATAAACCTCTGCATAGAGATGACCGACACCGGTATCGGTATGGATATGAGAACGATTCAGTCTGTTGTAGACGGTCTGTATCAGGTCAATAAAAAGAGAAACCGCTCATCAGGCGGTATAGGCCTTGGTCTTTTCATCGTATATGGTTTTGCTCATACGATGGGTGGTTTTGTAAAGATCGAAAGTGAAAAAGGAAACGGTACCACAGTCAGGGTGACAATCCCACAGAAGGTTATCGATCCCGCACCCTGTCTTGCAATTCATGAAAAGATCACCAAGACAGTTCTGTTCCATGTTAAATCCGATAAATATAAGGTTCCCAAGGTCCGTGATTTTTACAGGGCTATGGCAATGCATATCGCTATGGGAATCAATGCACCTCTTTTCTCTGCAGAGACTGTCAAAGAAATCGATAAGATGCGAGAGAAGATGGATGTCGGCTTCATATTTATGGGCGAAGAAGAGTACCAGGTCAATTCACAGTACTTTGATGAACTATCACACAGTGATATTGTCGTTGCAGTATCCGCCAATTTCGGATTCAAGCCCAATCCCGGAAGCGGTGTTATAGTTATGCCCAAGCCTCTCTACGGCTATCCCGTAATCAAGATCCTGAACGAAGGATATGATGTTAAGGATCTTGATATATCCGAAAAACTTGCTAAGCCTGACCTTCGCGGAGTCAGGGCACTTGTAGTTGATGATGAACCCATGAACCTTGTTGTTGCAAGGGGCATGTTTAAGGATTATGAAATGATAATCGATACCGCATCAAGCGGAAAAGAAGCTATAGAGAAGTTCAGAGAAGGCAATTACGATATTGTCTTTATGGATCATATGATGCCTGAAATGGACGGAGTCGAGACTATGAAGCGTATCAGGAAGGCTTCGAACGAACTTAAAAAACCTGTATCGGTCGTCGCTCTTACCGCAAATGCAGTATCCGGTGCAAAGGAAATGTTCATGAAGGAAGGATTTGACGGCTTTATTGCCAAGCCTATATTTATACCTGATTTTGAAAGAGTTATGCTCAAAATTCAGCCCGGGGCGTCATCGAGAAGAGGAGGTGCGAATTCATGAAGATAATAAAATTCCTGAAATCCATATCCTCAGCTGCTGTCGACCCAAAAAGAGAACTGTCTGAGAGAGTTTTCATCAGTCTTACATTACTCTCGGAAGTTGCTGTTTTTTGCGCGCTGATCGGAGATCTTATTATTTCCGAGAGCCGCGGTGAGATCATTGCGATTATCGTCACGCTCATTTTCACTCCGGCGATCACATATTTCAGTGTCCGTAAAAACAAATATAAACTTGGGGTAAAGTTTATTGTTACCGCTCTTGCATTTATTCTTCTTCCGATGCTGTACTTCAACGGAGGAGGCGTTGACGGCGGCGGAATTTTCTGGTTCATATTTGCATTTCTGTATGCCGGACTTCTGATGACCGGAGGTTTCAGAGTATTTATCCTTACATATATCATAGTTCTTGCCGGTGTATGTTATCTTGTCGAGTATTATCATCCGGAGCTCGTGATAAGACACAGCAGAGTCGTCAGATTCATTGATTCATATCTCAGCCTTGTTCTTGTCGGTATTCTGTGTTTTGCGATGACATGGTTCCAGAACCGTCTGTTCAATGAAGAAAGTAAGAAGGCAAAAAAAGCGGTTGAGAAGGCAGAGGAGCTTACCAGATCCCAGAACAGATTTTTCTCGAGCATGAGCCATGAGATCAGAACTCCCATCAACTCGATCCTTGGACTTAATGAGCTGATCTTAAGAGATCAAAGCGCTTCAGAGGATGTTGTTAAGGATGCTAACGGAATCCAGGGAGCCGGAAAGATGCTCCTTGCGCTTATCAATGACATTCTGGATTTTTCCAAGATGGAAGCCGGAAGTATGGATATAGTTCCCGTTGATTATAAGATCGGGGACGTTCTCTCGGATATTGTAAATATGATCTGGCTCAGGGCCAGCGAAAAGGGTCTTAAATTTGCTGTAAATGTAGATCCCAAGATCCCTTCCGTTCTCTATGGAGACGAAGTGCGTATAAAACAGGTAATGATCAATATCCTGAATAACGCAGTCAAATATACCAAGGCGGGAAGTGTAGAACTTCACATTGAGGGAGAACCGGTTGATGACAACTCCATGATCCTCAGTATATCCATTTCCGATACGGGAATGGGTATCAAGAAGGAAGCTCTTCCTTATCTCTTTGATGCATTCAAGAGAGTTGATGAAGAAAAGAACAGGCATATCGAGGGAACGGGTCTCGGTCTTTCTATAGTAAAGCAGCTTGTGGAACTTATGGACGGAACTATTACCGTTAACAGTGTTTACGGTGAGGGATCTGTATTTACGATTGCCATCAAACAGGGAATATCAGATCATACTGAGATAGGTGAACTTAATATCCACAATCAGAAGACCGTGGCCAGAAAGATATATGAGCCCGGATTTAAGGCGAATGATGTTTCAGTCCTTATAGTTGATGACAATGAGATGAACCTTGAGGTTGAAAGCAGACTTCTTGCGGATACCGGTATTGCGATTGACAAATCGATAAGCGGATATGATGCTCTCGACAGAAGCCTCAAAAAACACTATGACGTTATCCTCATGGATCACCTTATGCCGGGAATTGACGGAATTGACTGTCTCAAGAGTATCAGAAATCAGGCCGGCGGAATGAACAGACAGACTCCTGTCATAGTCCTGACAGCAAATGCGGGAAGTGAGAACAGGGATATCTATAACCGTTCCGGATTTGACGGTTATCTCCTTAAACCTGTCTCCGGAGAGGCTCTTGAGAATATACTCATCAACCATATCAATCCGGAAAAGCTTATACTCAGCACCAAAACTACGGCAATGAGAGAGGATATAAGTACTGTTTCGGGTTATTCCGGAAAGCAGTCGGTCATCATCACAACATCAAGTATTAGCGACATTCCGGATTCCATAGTAAAGAAAAACAATCTCCAGATCATCCCTGCATTTATCAAGACAGAGGAAGGCTTGTTCAAGGACGGCGTTCAGCTCACCGCAGATGAACTCATCCGTTATATGGAGACAGGAAGGACTGCGGTATCATCGGCTGCTGATGAGACCGCTTATACCGAATTCTTTGCAGGTGTCATCAAGAAAGCCCATCATGTCATCCACATAGCTCTTACCACGAGTATGAGTAAGGATTACGAAATGGCTTCTGAAGCAGCAAAGGCTTTTGAAAATGTCACGGTCATCAATTCCGGAACTCTTTCAAGTGCCACCGCTCTCCTTGTTATGATCGCAATTAAACTTGCACAGAAGAATATTCCTGTTGATGATATCATTGCCGAACTGGAAAATGTAAAGAACCGTCTGAGATGCAGTTTTGTCGTCGACACGACCGAATTCATGGCAAGAAAGGGTCATATCAACCAGCGTATCAACAGACTGGCCAAGGGCCTTACACTTCATCCGTTCCTTACTTTCAATGATGATAACTCGAGGATTGGCGGCATTGCGATGGGAAGCACCAAAAGAGCATACAGAAAGTATATCCGCAAAGCTTTCCCCGTTGATATCATTCCCGATTCCGAAGTATGCTTCATAACTTATGTTGATATCCCCATGGATACACTTTTGTGGATCAGGGAAGAATTGTCCAAGATAGCATTTTTCGAACATGTTGTTTTCCAGCAGGCTTCTGCAGCTATCTCTTCAAACTGCGGTCCCGGAACTTTCGGATTGTTGTATTTTGTAAAGAGTAACAAGACCTATAATATCGGTTCGCTTATAGAAGAATCTAATGAATATGAAAATGCGGATGAAGAAGCAGGAGATGCTGTTGGTTATCATTCATCTGTAATGACCAGATCCCAGGATGAATATGAAAAATATGATTCCGCAAATGCCGGTCACGGTGCAGGGGTTCAGCCTTTAAGGCCTGAGTATTCCGAAATCGAAAAGAAATGGTATGAGAACCTCGAGAACATCGATGGAGCTGCAGCGATTCAAAACAGCGGATCCGAGGATGCGTTTAAGACAGTTCTTAAGATCTTCTATGATTCAATTCCCGAGAAGAGCAAGGAGATAGAAGGATTCTATGAAGCTAAGGACTGGAGCAATTATACGATCAAAGTACATGCTCTCAAGAGTTCCGCAAAACTTATCGGGGCACTTGATCTTTCTTCAAGAGCACAGCTTCTCGAGGATGCCGGCAAGGAAAGCAATACCGATTATATCAATGCCAACCATTCTTCATTCATGGAAGATTATAAAAAGTATACTGAAATACTTGGTACTGTTTTTGGCGGAACCGGTTCGTCAGATGATAATACATCCGATAAGCCCGTTGCCGATGAAGGTCTTATGAAGACTGTTTTTGAAGGACTTAAAGAAGCAGCAGACAATATGGACTGTGTAGCATTGGATGATATTTTCAGGGAGATGGAAGATTATTCGATCCCCGAAAATGACAGGGAAAAATATGAGACCATCAAACGTAAGGCTGCAGATTTCGATTATGACGGAATCCTTGAACTTTTTGATAAATGACAGGGGATTTTGACTGAATGGAAACTATTGTAAAGATAAATGATGCGGTAAACAGCTTTGCCTGGGGTACGTTCGGAATCGTACTCCTCCTTGGCACGGGACTTATCTGCACTGTTATCACCGGATTTTTCCAGATAGGGCATATCAGACACTGGTTTAAGAATACCTTCGGCATTATGTACGGAAGAGGACGTATCATCAATGATGCCGGAGCACTTTCACAGCTTCGCACTTTCTGTACCGCCCTTTGTTCTACGATCGGTACAGGAAATATTGCCGGTGTTTCAAGTGCCATATGTATTGGAGGCCCGGGGGCTGTATTCTGGATGTGGGTCGCTGCATTTTTCGGTATGATGGTCAAATACTCCGAAAATGTTCTCGGAATTTATTACCGAAGAAGAAATGTAGAAGGAGCATGGTCCGGAGGCCCTATGTATTATCTCCAGGACGGACTCGGATCTCTCAGGAGATGTAAAGGGCTTGGAAGATTCCTTGCGGTTATGTTTTGCGTTTTTACGATGCTTGCATCATTCGGCGTCGGAAATATGAGCCAGATCAACAAGATCACCATTAATGTTGAGGAAACATTTTTATCCGATGTTGATATGGGATATTTCTTAGGCTCATCAAATGTCAACTGGGGTATCGGGATAGTTCTCATGATATTAGCCGGTTTTATTATACTGGGCGGTTTCAGGAGACTTGCTGCGATCTCGGAAAGGATCATTCCTTTCATGTCCGTTATGTATATCATCGGATGCGCAGTGATAATTGTCATGAATTATGCGGCAGTGCCCGATGTTTTCCGTTCGATATTTAAATTCGCTCTTGGGCCTCAGGCTGCTGTCGGAGGAGTGGTCGGAAGTTCCGTTAAGCTTGCATTTAATACGATAAAAAGCGGATGCAAGAGAGGAGTCTTTTCAAACGAAGCTGGTCTTGGTTCTTCGGTTATGGCTCATGCAAACAGCTGTGCAAGGGAACCTGTAAGACAGGGAATGTGGGGAATTACCGAAGTTTTTCTTGATACTTTCATAATTTGCACCATGACTGCGATAGTGGTCTTAAGTTCAGGTGAGATCGATCTTTCGACCGGACTTGCCGCTGTCGGAACAAACGATGCGACTCTTGTGACCAGGGCTTTCGGAAGATGCCTTGGCGAAGCCGGAGAGTGGTTTGTTGTATTTTCAATCACGCTTTTTGCTTTTACAACGGTACTTGGATGGTCTTATTATGGAGGCAAAGTTACCGAATATCTCTTTGGAGTTAATGTGGCCAGGATCTACCGTTTTATATTTGTTGGTCTTATCGTGTTCGGAGCAGTACTTGAGTCACATTTTACCTGGGAGATATCGGATACTTTTAACGGTCTTATGATGATCCCCAATCTGATAGGATTGCTCACGCTGACCCCTATGGTTATCAGGATCACAAAAAACTATAAATTAAGAAAGATGAAGGGACAGGATGTAAGCCCGATCCTTTCATATGATCCGGATATCGAAAAAGATGCCATAAGGGCCGTTAAAAAGGGAATGGATTAATAATTCTTTTCGAAGAAGCCAAACTATTGTATAATTTACATTAAGAGGGAGTTAAAAATGCCTGACAACAAAAAGGTTCTTTTGATCGCATATCAGTTTTCTGTGGTAGTCAAAAGCATTGAGAATAAATTAAAAGAGCTGGGTTACACCGTAAATTCGCTTTCCGATAACATGGAATTGCTGAAAGGACTATTGGATGCATCGGATCTTGTTGTGATGTATCTTCCCAATGATGCGGGTGACGATTCCGAGAAGATAAGCGATATTTCCCTTATCTGTGACAGTGTTAAGGATGCCGGTATCAATATGATCTTTATCGGAGATCCCTCCTGTAAGGATACGCTTTCCAGGATCATTCCCAGGATAGAAGGCTTTGAGTGGGTCAACAGGCCTCTTGATATCGAGAAATTTGCACATACCGTTTCCAAGGCTATTGAGACAAGACCTGATATCTTTGCAAAAAAGAGGATCCTTCTCATAGATGACGATCCTTCATATGCCAAGATGATCAGGGAGTGGATAAAGGATTCCTACAGAGTTGATATCGTTACTGCCGGAATGCAGGCTATCAAATTTCTTCTGAAGGTCAAGGAGGATGAGCCTGTGGATCTGATCCTTCTTGATTATGAGATGCCCGTTGTTGACGGCCCCCAGGTTCTGCAGATGCTGAGACAGGACCCTGCTACAGCAGATATCCCGGTGGTTTTCCTTACGGGTATCGGTACCAAGGAAGCCGTGGCAAGAGTCATGGCCTTAAAGCCCAAGGGATACATACTCAAATCCACAACAAGGGAAAATCTTATGGTATTTCTCCACGAAAAACTTCATTGATTCCGTAAAGCATAAACTCTCGGCTGCGGCCGGGAGTTTTTTTGCGTTCATACCCCTAAATCTTGCCTGTTAAGTCTTTATTTATACAGTCATTTGAGATATAATATTTGTTGATTTTTTTGTGAAATAAATGCTGCAGGGGCAGCGGATAAAAGGAGAAATTTTATGGCATTACTTGATGATTGGAGAGAGCTTGCGTATAACGAGAATACCGACAGGGGAACTCTTCAGAGACTTTGGGATGATTATTTCAAAAAGGAAAAGGATATTTATGCCCAGCTCCTTAAGAATCCCGATGAAGAAGTAAAGGGAACGGTTAAAAAACTTGCCGATAAATACGGTATACAGCTTAATTATATGGTGGGATTCCTTGACGGCATCAATGATTCATTAAAGACCCCCAATCCCATCGAGGAGATGACAGAAGATACAGAGGTTTCACTTGCCTTCGACAAGGAACTTCTCTACAAAAACATGGTAGGTGCGGGAGCAGAGTGGCTTTACAACCTTCCTGAGTGGGAAGATATCTTCGATGAAGAGAAGAGGAAGCAGCTTTATCATGAGCAGAAGGCATCCGCTACCGTTAAGCGTGAGGAGAAGAAGGTTTATCCCAACGATCCCTGCCCCTGCGGAAGCGGTAAGAAATACAAGAAGTGCTGCGGAAAAGCCTGAAAGGCTGAAGATATGAACAACGAACAGAAAAAACTCAAACCCAAGGCTGCTTTATACGGCCTCATATGTGTGATCCTCGGGATCATCGATCTTGTAAATCCCGAGAAGATGCTTAACATCATTGCCTATGCACTTGGAATATCCGCTATTGTATGCGGCGCCATATATGTCGTCATATATCTTTTAAGGGATGTTAAGCTCAATCTTGAGAGCAATGACTTTTTGGGAGGACTGATCGGCATAGTGTCAGGTGTGGTTATACTGCTTAAATGGCGTGAGTTCATGTCCCTCCTTCCCGTAGTGCTTGGCGCGCTCATTGTCGTAAGCGGATGCATGAAGCTTCAGGACAGCATAGACTTAAGGAAACTGGATCATCCGGCTTTCGGATACATGTTGCTCCTTGCGGTTATTTTTATAATCTTCGGATCGATACTTGTCGCCAATCCCTTTAAGACAGAGGTGGTCCTTATGAAGGTTATCGGTGTTACCCTCATCATCACCGGGATTACCGATCTTTTCGTTTCGATATACTTTGACGCCCTGAAGAAAAAATACAGGGATGATATCGATACGACTTATGAGGAAGTTAAGTCTGACAGAGAAGATAAAAAAGAAGAGAAAAATTGATCTTTCATTTAATGCTATGTGCGGAAAGGCTCTGTAATGAAAAAACTTGAAGAATACGTAACAACTATCCCCGATTTCCCTGAGAAGGGAATAATGTTCAGGGATATCACATCAGTCCTTCAGGATGCTGACGGACTCAGACTTGCCATCGATACCATGCAGGACATGATAAAGGATCTTGATTTTGATGTGGTGGTCGGACCGGAATCCAGAGGTTTTATTTTTGGAATGCCCATTGCATATAATCTTCACAAGCCTTTTGTCCTTATCAGAAAAAAGGGTAAGCTTCCCAGGGAAACCGTTGAAAAGACTTATGATCTTGAGTACGGTACAGCCACCATCGAGATGCACAAGGATTCCATTAAGCCCGGTCAGAAGGTCCTTATCGTTGATGACCTTATCGCAACAGGCGGAACCACCAAGGCAATGATCGAGATGATCGAAGGACTTGGCGGAGAAGTGGTCGGAATAAGCGTTGTAATGGAACTTGCGGGTCTTAAGGGCAGGGACATGATCAAAGGATACAGACTCGATTCCTGCATCATCTATCCCGGAAAATAATAAATGATTGTCATTATCCCCGGCGCTTTGTGCCGGGGATAAAAATAAACATTAGCTTAACGGATTAAGAGTAAATGAAGAGTATCAATGACATAACTGATTGTGCCATCTCCGAAAGAAGCGGCATATGTCAAAATGTAGATTTTACGGATCCCGGGCTCCTTTATAAGGAGCTTTCTGCTAATGTTCTCAAATATCATCCAAGTGATGATATCACCATGATAGAGAAGGCTTTTAAACTGGCTGACCGTGCCCATGAGGGGCAGGTAAGGAAATCCGGAGAGCCCTATATCATTCATCCTTTAAATGTCGCCATTATCCTGTCCGAACTTGAGATGGACAAGGAAACCATCGCTGCCGGACTTCTTCATGATGTGCTTGAAGATACGGATGTTTCCGAGATGATGCTCAGACAGGAGTTTGGCGATGAAGTAACGCTTCTGGTTTCAGGAGTTACAAAGCTTGAAAAACTTCCTCTTACAAGGGTTGCCGGAACTTCCGATGAAAAGCTTGAGATCCAGGCTGAAAACCTTCGTAAGATGTTCTATGCCATGGCCCGTGATATCAGGGTCATACTCATAAAGCTCGCCGATCGTCTTCACAATATGCGCACTCTCCAGTACCAGCCCCCCGAGAGCCAGGTACGTATTGCCCGGGAGACTCTGGACATTTACTGTCCCATAGCCCAGAGACTGGGTATCAGCCGCATCAAGGTGGAGCTTGATGATCTTTCACTTAAATATCTCGAGCCCGAAGCATATAACGATCTGAAAAATGCTATCGCAGAAAAAAAGGCTGAGCGTGAGGCGTACATTGAATCAATTGCAAGGCAGGTCAAGGGCTACATCGACGAAGCCGGCATCAAATGCAAGGTAAACGGCAGGGTCAAGCACTTTTTCTCCATCTATAAAAAGATGAAGAACCAGAATAAGACCCTTGACCAGATATATGATCTTTTCGCCGTAAGGATCATAGTTGATACTGTCATGGACTGCTACGCGGCTCTGGGCGTTATCCATGAAAACTATAAGCCCATTCCCGGCAGGTTCAAGGACTATATCGCCATGCCCAAGGAGAATATGTACCAGTCCCTGCATACCACTCTTATAGGTCATGACGGTCAGCCCTTCGAGATACAGATCAGAACCTTTGAAATGCATAAGGCTGCAGAATACGGTATAGCAGCCCATTGGAAATACAAAGAAGTATCGGACGGTAAAAATCCGGATACGGGAGAAGAGGAAAAACTCACCTGGCTCAGGCAGATCCTTGAGTGGCAGCAGGATATGACTGACAATAAAGAGTTCATGAAACTGCTGAAAAACGATCTTGATCTGTTTTCGGATTCCGTATATTGTTTTACTCCCTCGGGAGAAGTAAAAAATCTTCCTTCCGGTTCATGCCCCATTGATTTTGCGTACGCGATCCATTCTGCCGTTGGAAACAGGATGGTGGGTGCAAGGGTAAACGGCAAGCTCGTTCCCATCGATTATAAGATCAAAAACGGCGACCGTATTGAGATAATCACCAGCGGAAACATAAAAGGACCCAGTGCCGACTGGCTCAATATCGTAAAAAGCACACAGGCCAAAAATAAGATCAACCAGTGGTTCAAGAGTATTACCAAGGACGATAATATTGCCAAGGGAAAGGAAATGCTCTTAAGCCATGCCAAGGCCCGGGGAATAGATATCTATTCCATCATGACGCCTGAGTATCAGCAGGATATTGCAAATAAATACTGCTATCAGGATTGGGATTCCGTCCTTGCCGCAGTGGGAAGAGGTGCTCTTAAGGAAGGACAGGTCCTTGGAAGACTTGAATTTCTGCATGAAAAGGATCATCCCACAATATTGTCCAATGAAGAGGTCATGGCCCAGGTTGCAGAGGCTAATCAGAATGCCTCTCTAAGACACAACCACTCCAATGAAGGCGGCATAGTCGTAAAGGGCATACACGATCTGTCAGTCAGATATTCAAAATGCTGTTCACCTGTTCCCGGTGATGAGATCGTAGGCTTTGTCACAAGAGGAAGAGGTATTTCCGTACACAGGACTGACTGCATCAATGTTCTTTCTCTTCCCGAAGATGAAAGGGCAAGGCTTATAGAAGCCACATGGGATCCCGAATCCCTTAAGTCAGGCTCCGGCAATTACGAAGTCGAGATCAGGATCTTCGCAGATGACAGAAGCGGTCTTCTTGCGGATATCACAAGGATCTTCACCGAGAAGAATATATCTTTGCTGGGAGTTAATACCCGCGTCAACAAACAGTCCGTTGCCACGATCCAGCTTACATTTGAGATCCACTCAAGAGAAGAGCTTGAAAGCATATCCGATAAGATCCGCTCCGTCCAGGGCGTTGTGGACATCGAGCGCGCCGGCGGCTGAGGACTACAGGTGGTTTAGAGACATTTCATAAGCCCGCTGCATACAGGGAGGAGAATTGAAGTGTATTGTATAAAATGCGGAAAAGAAAACGATGACAGTTCAAAATTCTGTAAGTATTGCGGAGCGACCATTATTACAACAAAAACCGAAACTCCGGTTTCAAATGAGCCCTCATTTTCCAATGAAAATCCAAGTAATAATAATTATTCGGCATCTTCCGATTCTTTGAATATCGGGAATTCAACTGATGCTGAAACAAAAAAAACAGGTTTTAAGCCTGTTATTATCTGTGCTGTAATAGTTTTGGTTCTTGCCGTTTTCGGCGCAGTTCTTTTTTCCATCATTTCAAATAAAAAAAACAGTGGAAACGTAAGCGCATCTGATGCCGAAACTATGGCCGGAACCGGCTCCGATAATTATGACGGAAACCCGGATACTCTTTTTACAAATCCCGATGAGGAACCTTTGTATTCACTTGACTGGCTCTCTGAGATCAACCTGGGAAGGGTTGATATTGAACCCGGTGAAAGGAATGCCGGTATCACATGGAGTGATAATGCGAGAAAAGAATTCCTTTCAGGTAATTTAAACCGTTATGAAACTGCATGGGCCCAGCTTTCCGATAAATCCACAGGGCACGTTGTAGATCTCTATTTTTACAAGGATCCCGATTCCGGAAAGATCGTAAAAGCGATACTTAATGAGTACGGAGAATCAGAAACTCTTCGAACGGTTTTTTATTATAATGACGGAAAGCCCGAACTTATCTGTAGAAATTCAGTTCCTTTTTCTTATGACAGCTATTCGGTAAAAGACGGTGCCGGTGAAAGGTATTATTTCAAGGATGATGTTCTTGCGGGATGGGGTACTGTGGATGATGATGAAAATCCCACAATGGAAATGCAGTTTATAAATCCCCGTAACTCTGATACAGACATTGCTTATTCGGACCTTAAGACTTCTCAGAAAAGAACTTATGATGATATCGAGAATGTTATGCTTAACAAGTCATATGCTGTTTATGACAGGCTGATGGAAGGCGGTTTCATTGGAAGCATAACAGGATGTGTAAGGGATACTGAAGGTAATCCTGTCCCTGATCTCAGAGTTGAATTACGACGGGCCTTAGATGGTGTTCTTCTTTATGCCGGCACTACCGGGGACTCGGGAAAATTTCATATTTTTGTAAATCTTGATGATACAGAAACCGCGCTTCTTGTATCAGGTGGTGATAAGTACAGGATAATAAGAGTGGGCGGTGTAAATCTGTTATCCGGAATGGTCACTGCTGATTATTCAGATCTTGTTCTTATCAATATTGATGTGCAGATTCATGAATATACCTTAAGCGTTGCCGATGCTTTCGACTGGAAAAATATTGCTTCCACGGATCCAATCATGAATAATGGCACAGGTGAAGATGGTACAGGAAATGCTGCGGGTAGTGCCACATTCTTAGGTGATGCGGATGTTGTTGTAAGAAACGGTGTATCGGTCAAGTCAGGTCAGAGCGTTTTTGAAGGAAAAACAGATAAAGACGGATTTATAAATCTTTCTCTTGCTCCCGGGAACTATACTGCTCAGGTTGAAAAGAGCGGATATGAGACGATGTATGTTACTCTCAACATAGGTACGGATATCTCATCACAAACTATATATATGGTCCCTGAATCAGGAAAGGACAAAACAACGGTTCTTCTTACCTGGGATGAAGGGGATACCGATCTTGACCTTGTGATAGCTGATGGCGACGGGAAATATATAGTATCTGATGCAGGCGATGAAGGTTCATCCGGTGGAAACTATGTTGCATCGGATAATGCATACGGTTGTGAGTATGCAGTTTTGAATACTTCAGGACTGGAAAATTACAGGGTATATGTAAGAAATTATACGGATTGCGAAGTCGGAAATTTTGCTTCCGTATCAATATTTAATATTCATGTTCATATTTATATTATTAATAACGGTATTCTTACCGAATACCATCTTCCTTCGGGCGATGGTGGTGTGCTTTGGGAGGTTGCCGAAATATCCGGTTCTAAAAATGTATCCTTATCGAGGGTTTACTCGGATATAGATCCTTCCGGATATTTTGCCGGTTCAAAGAACGGAAACATTGATGAGATAACTGAGTTGGCAAATGCAAATCTTGCTTTGTTTGAACGTTTGATAACTACCATAGACTGTCAAAGTTCCACTCTTGTATCTGAAAATGCAACACAGGCTATCATTGACGGTGATGTTAAGACTATCATTGAAAATCTCTACAATCTTAATTGTGACGGTAAGCAATCCGAAGCCAAATATTATCCGAGAGTTCCATCTTCCGTGAGAATATGGGATGAAACGGGAGATTATGAATATGTTTCATTTATTTCTTTATCCGATCTTGAAAATGATATACGTTCCATTCTCGGCAGGGATCCCGGTCTTTCATCCTACAATGGAATGATGTTTGCCGATTATAAGGGTGAAACCTGCATAAAAAATATAAATGCAGCAGTCGGTGGTCCGACTCAGGAATGGGATTATGTACATGACATTTCCGGAATAACCTATGCCGGAGGCGGTAAGTGGAATGTTGAATTAAATGTCTATGAAAAAGGCCCCGCATTTCCACCTCCTTGCTACGATATTCCTTTATGCACGGTCACATTTACCATTGTTCAAAACTCAGGAAGCAGCTATGGATTCAATGTTGTGGGATATAAAAAAGGTCCTTCTCTTGTTTCTGATATGTCATGGGTAAGTAAATATAAGAACTATCTTGATAAGGGGGATATTTATTCATACAACAACCGGTATGATGGCTGTTTCATTTACCTTGATGATGACAATATTCCCGAGATGGTGCTCAGAGAGGAGTTTGGCGAAGATACCTATGTATGCACGATAAAGAACGGTAAAGTTGTTGTGGCTTATTCTGCAACATGCGGTACCGCAAGTTCTAATAACGAACTAAAGTATCTTCCGGGAAAAGATCAGATCTTCAGAGACCATTTGTGCGGAAATAGAATTGCTGGTCCTTTTGATGAACAGTCCGTTGTTTTTAATGTTGTTAAAAATGCGGGAGTTCGTGAACCAGATATTAATATTATTTACGAATCATTTGAAGAGTGGGATTGTGATCATGAAGATCCGGTTCTTTTAAACAGCGGTGAAAACTCTTATGATGTTCCCGGGTATGATCCTGATGCACCCTGGGTGGATATTGAATTTAGCCTTATCTATTATAAGTGTTGAGGGAGTTGATTATCTAAAATATCATTATTTCAATCGAAAGAGTAATGATTGTGCTTATAAAAACCACAAAATTTTTTGATTTTATTCTGTTGGAAATTA